>Ga0209577_10000123_pt1 | contig 71395 bp, 49 predicted proteins | sample GraSoiAngelo_109_FD_185874 | JGI IMG/M metagenome (GOLD analysis project Ga0209577, IMG submission 185874) | Grasslands soil microbial communities from the Angelo Coastal Reserve, California, USA - 14_0903_12_20cm (SPAdes) (version 2) | ecosystem: Environmental > Terrestrial > Soil > Grasslands... | reverse complement strand
TTGATACATACGCTCAGGGCGCCATCCGTCGATTGAAAGGCAAAGTACGATGGGAGGGCAATTTGAACGAATCTCGACACGGGCGGTTCCGAGAATAGCGGCCGAGCGTGGTCATCGTGGACACTTCGGTATGGATCGCGCGGATGTTGGTCGCGTAAGACAAAAAAAACATCTATTCATAAGGCTAGTGCACGGAGAGGGAGGGATTCGAACCCTCGATACAGGTTTTAGCCCGTATAACGGTTTAGCAAATTCAGTCCGCACTGCTCCTGTTGCTCGGAATCAACCACTTAGCCTCAGCATAGGTCTTGCTGTTCGGACTGGTTTCTGCCATTCGGACACAAACATGCACCACTTCATGCACCACTGTGGGCAAGTTAGAAAGCCATTATTAATAAGCACGTGGGGACTCGAACCCCAGACCTGGCGGACGAGAAGTCCGCCTCCTCAGCCCGATGGAGATTTCTGAGCTTCTCCGCCCAGCAGGCCTAGAACGATTCCGCTGTACCCTGAGAAGGAATCCATCAAGGCCTTTGAAATGTCGGGCAGGTCGTGCCGCCCGGTCCAGATTGCTGCCCACAGCAGTATCGCCGATATCACCAGAGCGCCAACAAAGCGCCCGACGTTGAATGTCGGTGTCACTACTTGAGCGACCTGGACAGTTCTCTGTGCAGCCTCCTGCCCAGGATTAGCAAGGGTTGCAGGATTCACCGATAAAGCGTTTTCGAGCGCCGCACTGATGGTCGGCAAAAATGATCGCGATGACGTGAAGAAGATTCCCATAGCTGGTCCTTGATCTCGATTCTTCAGCCCTCGGGGCTCTGTCGGGTGAGTAAACAAACACCAATTCGACGCATTTGAGGGTCGGAGCCTACTTTTTGACGCACCAAACGGGAAAGTAAAGCGAACGTTGCCATTGATGTCGGCATCCGGTCAATTCGAAAGGAGGACTGGTAGACGACTGGTAGACACCTTGTCCCCGGTTTTTGTGAATTTTCATCGGCCTCCGGGAAATGTGGCGCAGCAGATGGGCGAGAAACTCGATGATCTTCCGGCTGCGGATCGCTCCTGGGAACAGCTGGAAACAAAAATTCCAACAAGTCACCTCCGCCATCGCCGATGGCGTCTTCCAGGTAAGTAATACTGCAGCACCGGCGTCTGCCCTTCGTACCCAAGGGCGGCAGCGGTTTGGCCGCTCGCTCAATCCGCTTTCGTCGGTGAAGACGATGGTGGGACCTTTAACTAGGGTCGAGTCCGGCTGCTACGCGCCCTGATATCGCGGAACGCAGTTTCAATAGCTGCGTTGGCCAAAGGCTCCATTACAGCATAACCTCGATCATTGGGATGAACGCAGTCATAGGTTAATGCCTGCTTGAGCATTCCATGCTCATCGAGCATGGCCGAGTAGTAGTCGACATAGACCAATCCGTTGGTCGCAGCATACGCTTTCATCCAGGCATTGAGGTCAATGATCCGTTGCGGGGAGCGATGGGGCGTTTGTGGGTCGAAGGCATCACAGACGGGGAGGACAGACGCGAGTACAACACCGATTCCGTTTGCCTTGGCAAGTTCTGTCATCGACATCAAGTTATCCTCTATCGGCAGCAACGCAGCTGGAGTATTGTTGTCCCAGATGTCATTGGTACCAGCAAGAATCACAACCACCTTCGGCCGCAACCAAATGACATCCGGGCGAAAACGGATCAGCATCTGTCCGGTGATCTGTCCGCTTATGCCCCGGTTAATGTACGGCTTCCCAAAAAAGAACTGGCCGTGTTGTCGTCCCCAGAAGTCCGTGATCGAATCGCCCATAAACACCACGCGCTTCTCTCCCACTGCCGGCCCTAATCGGGCGTTGTCTTCGCGGTAGCGAGCGAGCGCGGGCCAGTCTCTTAGGATCTGTTCGTCGCGCTTTAAGCGGGAGCCGAGTTCGTCAGGTTCTGAGCATTCCTGTACGCGATGTGCCGGCTGACATGCCCGTACGACATTGCTCGGCGAGCTGGCTTGAGCACTCGCGGCCATCGATGACTGCAGTAACAAAGCCGCCGAGATGCAGATGACTTGTTGCCAATGTCGCATAATTGTTTCCACCTTGATATTCACGGTATTGTGACATTGCACAGTAAAGCGCAGTCCACGATTCGCGCAGATTAACCTAGCAGGTATTCGAAAAATCTTGCTCCAGAACCACGATCATGCAAGGCACCTGCGACTCCTCTAAGGCCGAGAATTGAGGGCACGCTGAATCGCCTGCTCTGCAAGTGGCACCATCACTCGAAATCCGGCCGCATTCGGGTGCAGTCCATCATCGGAGAGTTCAGCCCGCAGCATGCCATCTGGTTCCGCCATGTGACTGAAATAATCGAGGTATACAAGGTTGTGACCGGCACAGTATTGCTGAAGCCACAGATTTAGTGCGTTTATTTTTCCCGGTGAACGCCGAAGCGAACTCCTCTCGGGACCGCGATCGTGGATCGGCAACACGGAGCTGAAAACAGCGATGATGCCGTTCCTTGCTGCCAGGTCTGCCATCGCTGCGAAGTTCTGTTCGATGGCTTCGAGCGTCGTCGGTCCTGTGTTCCCGGCGATGTCATTTGTCCCGGCGAGGATCACCGCGACCCTCGGCGCAAGGCTGATGACGTCGGCGCGAAACCGCACCAGCATTTGTGGCGTGGTTTGCCCGTCGATGCCTCGGTTCAGATATCCCTTGCCTGGAAACCAGCGCTCGAGGTCCCAGTGTTCAGTGATCGAGTCACCTAAGAAGACGACGCGGTTCTCACCGGGATTCGGCGGACCCATCTCAAGATTCGCTTGGCGGTAGCGCTCCAGTTGTGGCCAGTCATGTTGCAAGTACCACAAATGGTCGATCCAAGCCTGCGCTTCGTGAAGAGAGTTGGGATGTGGGACACCCGCACTCGGCACGCTTTGCGAGAATAGTTTGGTGGAATTGATCGTCGCATCAATCGATTTCACAAGAAACCCGGCGAGATCGGTGTCGGGCGCGGTGGATCGCATACGCAGATAAGAAATCCCTTCGCTTTCATGTCGCCTTGATAAGACCTCGAGGTGGCGTCCATCGACGACGACACGTCCCTGGCACGCAGCAGTATCCCAATCCAGATCCAGATCGTGCCAGCGATTCGGTTCCAGTCTTGCACCATCCGTCAGAGTGCCATTTGGGCCGATCGCGAAGTTGTAGATGTTATAAAAGCTATCCACGTCGTCATAGGGGACTGAATAATGGTCTGTTAGAGCGATGAGTGCACCGCCAAAACCTGGTTTTAGCATCAGCTTTAGGTGCACATGACCGCGGGCGCCGATGGGAAAATTCCAGACTGCGCCGGCTGGCCAATCAGGGTCCGTTTTGCGGATGCTGAGCACCTGAGCACCGAAGCGCGTCGGGTCGGACTCCAACTGCACGCCCTTCACGCCGAAGGATGACCAGTCGTCCAGGCCGTCAGAAAAATCAGTGTGTTGCGACGTTTCGTAGAGCCATTCGGGATCCAGCAACGTGAGGTCCCGCTTTTGTCTTGACACGAAGCCAGGCCGGGCACTCGGTTCTGCATTTCGCGTTCCCGTTGCGCATGCGAGCGCAAACAAGATCTTATCGTCCCTGGTGATTGTGGGATAGGGATAGGCGGGACCAAAATCATCTCCCGGCGGAGGAGGATCTTGACGCAGAGGGTCGCGGAGAATCTCGCGGTAACCGCGCCATGTTCTCCCATCATCGTCAGAAATCGCGGCGTGGAGTACGTGGCGTCCGCCGTACGCGTACGGGAATCGCAAGCTACGGTTCAAGATCATCACGATACGTCCATCTGAGAGGCGGACGAGTCCGGCCGGGGAATCAGAAGCGAGCAGAGATGTTGGACGGGGCGCCGAAAACGTGTCGCCATTATCTTTTGAATAAGACTCGTAGAAGCGGCCCATCTGTGTTCGGATGAGCATCCATACGCGCCCATCCTTCAACTCAAGTACAACCGGCTCGATCGCCCCTTCAATCGTAGTGATGTCGGGCGTGGGTGTTCGCAAGATGCTCGGCGACTGATGCCAGCTATTCCCATCGTCATCGGAATAGAGTGCAGAGCTGTCAAATTGTCCATGATACGTGTACGCATCGAAACCGCTGCCCCGGTTTCCCCAACTGCGATCGGTGCGGTAACAGATCGGGAGAAGAATACGTCCGCTACGTAGTTGGATGACCGACAGGATATCCCCGGCCCGGCCCTGCCATATGCGTTTAGGAGCCTGCCAGGCCGTAGCACCAGCATTCGATTTCAGGTGCCAGATATCGAGTTCCGCTTCTTTGGCGAGCATCTGATGATGGGTTTGGTGCCACCTTGTCCCCGTAGACGGATCAAGCAAGAAGAAAAAATGCATTTCGCCTGCGTGGTCGATTAGGAAATTGAAATATCCGAATGTGCCTTCATCGCGCGGCAGGCTGAACAGCGTCATGGATTCTCCCCACGTCCGGCCATTGTCGGATGAATACATCGCGACCGCCTGCTGTACTCCTTTAATCATGGGAAGTGCCACTGCGATTAGCCTGCCGTCTTTTAGCAGGGCAGGTTTGTAAAGTTCATCAGTGCTGGCGACAACAAGCGGTGAAGGCGCTTGGCGATTCGCTGATGCAACTCCAGGCGAGGTTGCGGTCTGCGTCCCGGATGATGGGCTTGCATATGCGAAAGAGCTAACCGATACGACAAGCAAAACGTAGCCAATGGTGAAAGTAGTCATAACCGAGGCCGTTCTATTCGCCCTTGTAGGTATGGAGTGATCTGCGCCCGGTTCAGAATGGCCTTGAATGTTTCAACAACGAAAACGGTGCTCCAGGCGTCCCCGGCTATGTGGTCCAACTGGCGCTGACGTCAGCTACGACCGATTCAACTCGCAGCCCGCCGCTGTCCTGTCCAAGAGCGGTGGAGCGGAGGCGTAAGTAGGAGGGACCGGGTGTTTCTCGTTTCATGTAGAGCCTGGCAACTGGCCGGCCGTTCACGGTCACGCTGCACTGCCTCTGCGACTCGCAGTCCCACTTGAACGCCAGTTCTCCCCATTGTCCGGGCGTGATCTTGCCGCCTTCGGCCAATGCTCCTCCAGGGCCAATGTCTAGATTGAAGATGTTGCAGAAACGGTCCTGCTCGTCAAATGGAACAGAGAAGTGGTCGGTGATTCCGACCAAAGCACCAGCGAAGTCCCGCGCTAACCGCAGACGCATGCTGAGCTGGCCATGCTTACCGGCAGGGAAATTCCAAACTGCGCCAGCGGGCCATTCCGGGTCAGGCTTCCGTAGCGCAAGGACTCGCCGGTTTGGGTTGTCAGGATGCGCCTCTAGCGCAACGCCCCGCGTTCCGATAGAGGTCCAGCCGTTCAATGCACGTGAAAAGTCATCTTCTCGTTTGGTTTCGTATAGCCACTCAGGATCCACTCGCAGGAGTAACGTGTCATTACCGTGACCCGTGCTGAGCGAAGTAATGAGCTTTCCGCTGGCGGTGAGCGCGGGGACGGTATAGGTAACACCATGATCGCCATTCGGCGGCGGCGGCTCAATCGCGTACGGATTGGCAGCGACCTCGCGGTATCCTCGCCACGTCTTTCCATCGTCTTCTGAAATCGCCCCATGCAGTATGGCACGACCGCCGTTTGCGTAAGGATAACGAAGTGTGTTGTTCCATAACATCACCACGCGTCCGTCGTGTAGGCGAGTGAGGGAGCAGGGAGAATCCGAGGAACTGATGCCGGTCGGAAGCGGATGTGTCCAGGTTGCCCCTCGATCCTGCGAAAACGATTCGAAAAAACGGCCGTTCTGTGTTCGGATCAGCATCCACAGGCGACCCGTCTTCAGCTCAAGAACAATCGGTTCGATGCCGCCATCGTCGCCGATCTCCGGCGTGGGCTCTTTCAGTTCATTGGAAGAGATGTGCCAAGTTTGGCCGTTATCGTCGGAGTACGCGGCAGAGGAGCTGAAACGCCCCATGTACGTAAATTGGTCGAAACCTTCGCCGCGCTTTGCCCAGGTTCGGGGAGTGAGATAGCAGAACGGCACTACGACACGCCCGTCGCGCAATTGAAGGAACGAGAGCAGCGAGCCCGCATATCCCTTCCATACCAAAACGGGTGCGTTCCACGAGCGCTGCGCATCACGAGAGCGGAAATGCCAGATGTCGTAGCGGGTCTCATAGATGGACTGCGGATGCTGCGGCGTATTATCGAGAGTGCCGAGGATCTGCAATTCGCCATCGCGATCCGTGAAGCAGTTCTGCAATGACCATCCCCCGCGAGAAATATCCAACGGGAACAATGGGGTTGGTTCACCCCAATTTGAGCCATCATCCGAGCTGTAGCGAGCCAGCACATTGCCATTGCGTACTTCGCTCAGGATCGCGATAATCTTGCCATCCGGCGAAGTCGCGTACGTCATGTAATCGGGAATCGGCAATAAATCGGGTGGGGATCCGGCTCGAGCGGATTGCGCGCTCGGGAACGTGAGCCCGGGCGCCGCGAATTGCGTCATAGCGGCCGCGATGCTCACCTGCCTCAGAAAGCTTCGCCGGCTAGTATGGAAGGAAATTCCCGGACTATGATCACAGTTCATTTAAGTCTCCAGATTAGTCGGATTCAGTCGCCTCATTTAAAAAGAGGATATGTTCTGCGCTGCTCGCGGCGCGGCACTGCCCATTGAGGAAACATTTTGCTTAGGAAAAACGGCGCGACCTCATCAACCCCATCGATCTCAGGCATCTCCAGCAGGTGCTGACACCAGCCAGGCGGAACTGGCTTAGGGTTCATTGTCGCTCTACTCTCACAGCATTCGTTTTCTATAGGGCGTGGCTGGTACGGATAGCAGCGGAAGTAAAGCTTTACACCGTGCTTATGACAAAGGGGCCCATAGTCTTCCCGCACGGCAACATCGAGCGGCTTCAACCCTCGTTCCGTCGGATAATCAGTAACAAAGCCGTAGGGCTGGACGGCAGAGGGATTTAGGCCGGCACTGAGACTCGAGGTTGAGCAGTGACCATACTCGTCCAGGTGAAGATAGTCGATCACCTTTTCTTCAATCCATTTGCGCCACTCCAGTTTCATGTTCCCTACGGGGTATCCGATATAATCACCGCGGGAGATACCAAGCGAGAAAAGCTTGCCTTTAGCGTGAATGCGGTCACTTATCTCCTTGACCAAGAGCGTGAAGTATTCGCCACGCAAGGCGCGCCACTTTTCTAAGTCGAAATCCTCTCGAAGAATATTGACACCGTAGCGCCGCTCATATTCCTTCACTACAGGATCGTTAAAGCCGAACTCGTCGGCTGTCTCTGGACAAATCGCCTCTGGACGGGCGTCTAAATAGACTCCATCGACATCATACTTGTCGAGGATCTCCTGTATCTCATCCACCCAATATTTACGCGCCTGTGGGTAGGCCCACTCCAATACCCCGTAGTAATATCGCTTGCCTGTACGGTCCACCAACTGAAACTCGGGATGTTCGTAGACAAACACTGATTGGTACCAGTACTCGCCGGCGACTGCAGGGGGCGCGCCTTCGTTGTAGATGGATACCCACACATAGAACTTCATTCCCAGCTTGTGCGCCACTTCCAGCGGATAACGAATTTCATGGGGATTCCAGGCATACGGAGTTCCTTCGAAGGGTTGCTTGAGTCGAAAATTCCTCTCCTGAAGATTGTTCCCGTAGAACAACATTTTGTCGATGGGGTGACCTTCCCACAAGAGTCGCCAATAAATATGCGTGCTCCCGTAATCGTGGATGGCCTTAAATGATGCCTCGATGGCTTCTTTTGAAGAGAACAAGTCGCCGTTTTCGACCCAATCACCGTAGCTCACGGGCATTATTCGGAATTTCTGCTGCCTCAAATGTTCGAAGTTGAGTTTCTGCTGAGCCTGCAATGGGCAACTTGTCACCGCTGTACCAAGGACAATCCCAATAAGGATGTAGGTCAAGAGTCGTCTGAGACTGAGCAGCGCAACCATCTGGAAGATCTCCTCAGCTACTGTGTGGCTGGCTTGCCGATGCTCACGTTCTAAGCTCGCCAGCCCGGAAATGGCGGAGCATATTTCGCGTGCATCGCAACAGCCTCCTCCTCTGTGCAGAGAGTCGCCTTCTCAGGCGACTGCGGAACATATAAGACCTGATAAGCCAACCAGGCCACCCACCGGTTTTGGCGCTCGGCCCGCATCGATTCCAATGTCTCCTTGCCGCTCTGTCCGCAGGCGAGCAGCGCATTGCCAACCGCGCGCCACCCCCAGGCGGCGTCCGGGCGGGTGCTGCCGTCTCCAAATTCGCGGAAGAGCTCGACGAGCATCGGCAGCATATATTTCAACTGATCTGGAGACATTGTGGGCGCCATTTTCGTCAACGTCTGAGTGGCCCACATTTGAACTTTTGGGGTTCCGTGACCGAGCGAGCCGAGAAGAGACGTAATGACTTCCGGCGAGCGGTAGCCAGCGAGACCGTCGATTGCATAGAACAAAGGCAAGTCTTCTTTTTCGGTTTGGAGCACAGAGATTAGCGCCGCCTGGGCAGCCTGTACGTCGCTCTTGAGAGTCAACGAGGCGCAAGTCCCTCGCTCGGGCTGCCGTAAGTTCAGCGCGCATTCTGGCGCTTCGGCGGCAAGAACTCGGATACAGACCTCACGCACCGCTGGCCTGGCGCTGGCGACGCCTTGGAGAACCAGCGGAAGAGACAGTTCCTTCATAGCTGCGAGCGCTTCTACACAAGCCCATCTCATTTGAAACCCGTTGTCACTCAAAAGAGCCGCCAGGATTCGCCGCGCGCTTTCCGCTCCATTTACTTTACTCAAGGCAACAGCGGCGGCGATCCGCACGCTCGATTCCTCGTCCATTAGTGCGGTTTCCAAAATCGGCACATAAGCCGCGACGCGAAGAGTCCCAAGCGCGAACATGGCGTGCCGGCGAACCAGCACATGTGGGTCGCTCGCGAGAGCGGCGACCGAGCTCGCGTCAACCTTGAGTTTCCCAGCAGCAACATCCGCCAGCGCTTGCATGCGCCACCGCCAGTCAGGACTCTTCAGCGCTTCCGCGGCGCTCGGCTGTTGACTCACGCGGTCGAGTTGGTACCCAGGCGCCCACACCCCAACCGGAGTCACACCATCTTCCATGAAGAGCTTCCATCCAGGATCAAACGGTTGGGCTGCCGCGACCGTGAGTTGCACATGCTTGCCTCGGCACAATTTCACCATTCGATTCAGGAGCGCCTTTTGGTCGCCTCTCCACCACACAAACAATTCGTCGACGAGGCCCTCAGCCACCCAGGCTTCCCAGTCAAGGTAAACGTTTCCGTCCTGCGGGATATCGACCTTGGCCCCGTCCCATGGTTCCGGGTAGTTGGGCGTGGGCGCATAGATGGCCATAGAAAGCTTCTTGCCTTTCGCGGCCAGGGCCGTATGCAGCTCACGGATAAACTGCGTCATATACTCGCCGCGCAAACGATACCAGGCTTCTTTATTGAACAGATGTTTCCGGATATCTATGCCATAGCGGCGTTCGTACTCCGCCACAATCAGCTCGTTGAACCCATACTCATCCAAATAGCGCGCGCCACAGTTCTCGACATAGGTATAGAAGAATATGCCGTCATATCCATATTCTGTGACGTGATGGAGATAACGAGAGATAAGCGCCTTGCGGGCTTCCGGATAACAGTACTCGATTGGCCCCGGAGCAATGCGCTCGCCCCAGCGGTCCAGCGGGACCCACTCTGGATGCTCAATACGAAGGCGGTCTTCCCGTACGTATGGATACAGTCCATCGCCACTTGTATCCGCTGTAGCGCCAAGATCCAAGAGGCCGTCAAATATGTAAATCTCCATCCCGCGCCGATGTGCGGAAGCGACAGCGATGTCGTTGAGCTTCAGCTCGTTGTCCAAATGGCCCAGCCACTTCACAAAGTGCTCGTAATAAACCGGGCTCTCTGGACGAAATCTGCAGTTCCGAAGCAACATCCGATCCTGCTCTCCGCGCCAATAGATCCGCTTCAACCCAAAGTTATCTGACAAGAACTCAAAAATAGCTTGCACGGTAGCAGGACTGTCGACCGGCAGCGAATCGAGATTCCATTGATTATCGCCGCAGGTCACATACGCAAAGAGATGCGGTGGCCCCGGCTGCGCTACATCCAAACGCACGCGGCATAACGATAGCGCGCCCATCCAGCCGCAAAATTCTCGTCGCGTGATCATGTCCTTAATTCAGTTGTATGGAGTAGAGGTCTGCATTGCGCAAATACATGCGGACTCTCAGGCTGTGGCCCTGAAGAGAGGATAAATCCGGCTGCGTACGCCACGTAATCTCTTTCGAGACCGCATCCTCGCGCATCACTTGCGAGTCGCCACGCGCGTAGCCGGCGATTGGGTCGAGCTTCTCGTCAAGAAGTTCTACCTCAACGCTCCCATGGCTCGCATCTGCATTGATGCGCAAATGTTTCTGGTCATGTAGCAGAATTTGCCGTGTGAGCACCATGCCTTCATCATCACCCGCGTGCAGCGACACAAAGCCGTCGAGGCGCAATTTCGCGAGACCGACGGCTGCCATGACGCGCTGCCCATTCACCATCTTGCCCAGAAACTGCTGATCATCATTATGACGTGAGCCCCAGCCACTGTAGTAGATCCAGAGTTCCTTGTCGCGGACAAGCATGTCCGAAACGACCACCATTCCTCTGTCCCACGATCCCGATGGTCCGACCGGCAGAAATGGCTGCCGATTCCCGACACGAATAAAGGTTTTGCCATCGCCGCTATATGTGAGTTGCGTATCCAGGGTCTGTTGCGAGCCCTTCTCGTTCTCAAGATTCGGCGATTTTACGAGGACCGGATTCGGAGAGTTATGGTATATCCACAGAAAGCCAACGTACTTGCCTTCGTAGCTTGTTACCGGCATGCCATAAAACTCATCGCTGATCGCATCCTCTGAGTCCGGCCGCAAAATGATTTCCACAGGCGTCCAATCGATAAAATCGTCGCTTGTGGAGAAGCCAATCGTGCGGATCCCGCCTGACGCGGCGTAGCTTGGCCGGGGATAAGCTATATATTTCTGGTAATGCGGATCCCAGCCCAACGCAAAATTCGTATCACCGACATGCGTGGGCCCTTCTACGACGGGATTGCCTGCATAGGGAGTCCAATGCAAACCGTCGGGGGAGAAAGCAACTGACATTCCGAGTGGCCGGCCTTTCTTGTACTCAGCGTCGCCGCTTGGCCTGTAGTAGCCGGCCGGTATGGCTTCCGGAGTATGGGACGGGCCAAAGTCCCAGCTTAGGGTTTTATAACGGCGGGCCGGATCCGGATCGTGCTCGTCTACGACTACCGTGCTGTTTGGCCAGAACACGCGGCCAGGATTTACGATATTGTTCTCCTTCGAGCCCTTGAATTCATGCAGGCCCAAGATCGGCTTTGTCCAGTGCACCGCATCTTTGGAAGTGGCATAACAGATATAGTAGTTGTCTACCGGAACATCGTAGGCCGTGTACCACATCCGGTAAATCTTGTTGGCGTGGTCATAATGTACAGAGTGGATCCCGAACAGGTCGACAGTCCAGTTTTCCCATGGCTGATCTCCCACCATGATGGGTGCAGGCGCCTTAACAGGCTGATGTAGCACCCGGGTTACTCCTGATCGAGCTTCGACAATGGAATCGTCGATAAATAGCTGCCGATCTGTCGAGATTACTGTCGGCAACTGATTCTTATACGACTGCGCATGTAGAGCGACCGTCAACAGGGCAACCAGACACATCGTAAACCCGAAATTTTCTGCACTTCTCATAATGATGTACTTAAAAAGCTCGGCTGCGGCTCCCGGCGGCTTACCATAAAGAGATGGCGAGGATGGATCATCGTTTAAGAACCATAACCGCGCAGTTTAGGTCTTACGCACGCTGGAGGTTCCTCGGCCCCAAAAAGAGGGACTCAGAATGACAGGAACACAGCGTTTGCCGCCACACTCCCGTAATACCCCGCAATTACTCCAGTTCCAACTAACTCATCTGATCTTCATGAAGGGCCAGGCTATCCATGCCTGTGCACCTTCAGCGCGGCCAGAATGCTGGCTGCCACTTGTTTTGCTAGCTGCTCGGATCCTGTATCGGTGAAGTGAACGTTATTTGCCTTCTGGATGCTCTTCAGCCGAGGTAAGGCAAACGCATAAAGATCGTCGATAGCGATTCGGTTCTCCTCGATGATCTTCCGAGCGACGGCATTGTACGCAATGACGTCCCTGTTCCGGCGATACAGTAGAGCAACGTTTCCCTCGGGAACGGGTGTGATAGTTGCCCAGATCAGCGTGGCTCCAGTCAGTCTAAGGCTTTTTACCAGTTCCTCTAGGTTAGACTGGTATCGGTCCAGCGGTACGAGATGGGTCCCATCGTTCTTTACTCCCCCTTGTCCCAACAGCACCGTCAGATCATGCAGTCCCCAGTTAAAGTGGATGACGTCCCATTTTCCCTTGCCAAGCGATGCATCCAAGCTCCTGAGACCTCTCTCCGTGTCGTATCCGCCAGTTACAGGAATCATCAGATGGACATTCGCGCGACCTTGAAGCAAGCGTCGCGTGGCCTCTGTATAGCCATGCGCAATAGAGTCCCCGATCAATAGAACTCGCGGTAGCACAGGGTCATCTGGAACATCAGCGATGGGCAAGTTTTTGAGGGCGCTTCCAGATTGTGCGGAGAAGCTGCTGGGAATGACCAGCAGGGAACATAGAAATCCAAGCATCAGCGCCCTGGTGATTTTCTCTTGAGTTACAACCAGCGCTTTCACGCATTCTCCTTGAGCAAAGATGTCTGGCAGTCGCTAATCAAGGTGCAGCTTCGCAACGCAACGAAATCCGACGCTGCTGCCCTTCGATTCCGGCAGATGGTTAGGGTTGCGGATCGATACGCGAACAGTTACTGGCTCGCTAACGAAGGATGCGCCACGCAGAGTCCGATACGGACCAGTGGAGGGTCCAGTAGGATCGACCTGGGGCCCACTCGAGAAGTAGTCATCGGCGTATATATCGTTCACCCATTCCCAAACATTGCCGAGGGTGTCGAAGAGCGCAAAGGCATTCGGCCGCTTCTGTGCTACTTCTCGTATTCCATTGCCATTCTCCAGTAAGTGTTTGGCGAAGTTCCTTTCATCTTGTTTCAAAACGCTCGTAGTGTCCAGCCGTTGGCGACCGCTGTCATCGCCGTACCAGGCGATCTCATCCAGCGCCCCATAGCGGGCCTGCTGACTGCCCCCGCGAGCCGCATACTCCCACTCTGCTTCGGTGGGCAAGCGCCCACCTGCCCAATAACAGAAATCGCGCGCATCGTACCAGGTTACGTCAACCATTGGCATCGCCCCGTTGGCCCACGCATGATTGAGCGGCGTTCCCAAAAGATCCGGCTCCGTCGGCATGGCCTTCCCGACACTTCGCGCGAAGCGCTTGTAGGCCGCCACGGTAACCTCGGTCTGTCCCATCCAGAAACCCCCACTGATTGTCACGTTATGCGAGGGCTTCTCATTGCTTCGACACGCGCTATCTCCCGAGGAGCAACCCATCTGGAACTGCCCAGGTGGAATCCATGCATACTTTAGGCCGTCTCGTGGGTTTTCGCTGACTCGCACAGACTGAGTAGTGCCCTTCTCCGCCAGGGTTGCTCTGTTCGTTAAAGCGAGCGCCTCCGTGACTGCAAGGAGCGCCAAAATGAATATCCTTGACCTTGACATATCTTCCCTGAGCCTGGGTTAAGCGGTCATAGAATGAGACATGTTCCGCCGCGTACTGATGAAATTCGTCGGCAAGCCTGATTGCTATTCAAACCAGAAAGAATACAAATCCCCATCGTGCAACGTGAACCGTAACTTCACATGTTTTCCTCGAAGGTCCGCAACATTGGTTTTGCCTCTCCAGCGAACCAAATGGCGCATGTTATCGGATCGAATCGGGGAACAGTCTCCCGCTCCGTAGCCAGGAAGCCGGTTACCATCTTCGTCCAGGATCTCAGCCCGTAATTCACCGCGAACGTCCGCATTGGCCGCCAATGTCGCTCCCGCAACTTCGAGCGGCTTGGTTGTGAGCGCACCGGCTGCGTGTCCTGCTCTTAACGATACGAATCCATCAAGGCGAAGCGTTGCAAGGCCAATCGCCCACTGCTTTCGCGTTCCATTCTCAATCCATCCCTCTCGAACGCGCCGCAAGGCTGCATTCGGGGGCGCAATCGTCGTTGAGGTCCCGTTCCTTTGTTTGATAACCGTATCGTTTGTGTAAGGGACGTTCCATCCGGCATAGTAGAAGTAGATTCGGTTCCCATGGATCACAGGCGCGACCGGCAGAATCCCGTTGCTGTCCCAGCTCTCGGGACCGCCCTGATGGAAAAACATTTCACCAGGAGACACCCGCTGCCATCGAATCCCGTCCCGGCTGAAGGCCAGCTCCGCTTCAGCAGACTTTTCTCCCTCAAAAATCCATAGCAACCCCAGATAGGCATCGGAATAAAGAAAGGCTGCAAGACCCTTAAAGTCTCTGTTTCGATCAGAAGGCTCTGCCACCAGTACCGGTTCCGGCTCTGACCAAGTAACGAAGTCCGCGCTGATCGAGCGGCCGATCGCGTCACTTCGCGAGCGGCCGGCCCTGGTGGGTGGTCCAGCCACCCGCGGATAAAGGACGTAGCGGCCAATATGAGGATCCCATCCCAGGAGATTGGAATTTGCCCCTCCGCGCACCGGCTCTCCGTCACCGTTCAGGCGCCAGTGGATTCCGTCTTGAGAGTACGCTTTGCAAATGACTGCGTTCCCGTTCACTACATCTACGTATGTCATCTTGAACCGACGGCGCATGTCAGGATCCGCAGCGTCCATAATGACGTTCGGGCGCCGCATCCAATTTTCGCCCCACTTCAGTATGTTGTTGGCCCGCGACCCTTGCCACTCTACTTGACCCAAGGGGACCCGAGTCCAGTGAACCCCATCTTTCGAAACTGCGTAACAGACTTTGTAACGCGTTCCGGACGGGGCGGTGGGATCGTCCAAATTTGCGCCATAGTACATCCTGAATTGTCTTGTCTCCTCATCGTAAAGAACAGGCCTGCCGTTCACCTCCAGTAACCACCTTTCCCAGGCCTCAGTACCGGTCAGAACGGGATTTCCTGAATATCGTTGGGGATGATGGAGGATCCGGCTCAGGTTCTCCTGAGAATCGATGATGAAATCATCCACAAATAGTTGCTTGCCTTTGCCAATTGGAACCGCTTCCGCAGTCGAGGCGTGCATCACGCTCAGCGACAGCGCCAAGAGAATAACTGTGGCGCTGCACATGCATAGCGTTTTTGATAAACGACGGGCTGGCGATGCAGTCATTCCAAGAATTCCTAAACTGTTCGCGCTCCGGGTTGTAAAAAGTCCAGGCGGTAGAAACCTTCGTGATTGCTCACGGCGTTCCTCGCAATGTGTCTATCGACACGCGTCACTGCGACATGCACTCCCTCGATTACGGCGCCCGATGGATCACGGACTGTGTCAAGAATGGGGCCCTGATTGGTTGTTTGCGCAACACAGAGTGGAATGAGACCAGCGCCAGAAGTATCGAGAAAGAGGTTTTCACGACGGCCCTCCGAGATTGACACCACGCAGGCCGGTCGACTGTCGGCGGTCTGCTTCTTTACTTCAATTGAGGTGCGTTCGTCAAGGACTTTTTTTCAAGACTTTTCCCCGAAAACATATGCTATTATTGTCACTGCGGGAAGGGACCTTCCAGAGGTGAGCCCAATCAGTGTTCTGTCGACAGTCGTCGACGCGTACGCGACAGTCTTTCCGCACGGGCCTGGATTATTCTGCCGAAATCAAAGGCAAAATCCGTTCGCCTGTCATTGTGCGCCGTTCAACCCCTTATCCCGGAGGGCGCTCTCGCCTGTACGCCGGAGAGCGTCTGACACGCTACAGGGCGGTCACGTTCGCCAACTTGGCGAGACGTCAGTGAAGACGGAATCAACAAGCGCGCCTACCCTACCCGTCTTCTCCGCCGCTTGGCTAATGCAACAGACAAACATCATGCCGAACGACGGAACAGAGCCAGAGGAGAAAGATGAATTTTCTTAGCCCCAGAGTTACATGAGAATTGGAGGCCTTCAAAAATGAACTCTGCCCAAGACCCAGGCGCTCCGCCCGATACTAGCAGGCGAACCTTTTTTAAGCACGCGGGGATTGCCGCCATTTTGCCGCTCGCGAAGCCATCACAACTTGCCAATGTGTATTTCGCTGCGAAGCCATCCCAGATAAGCAGGAGTAAGTTTGCAAGAGCCCCTTGGACAACCGCTTTACCGAAGTATCCTGACTACGCGGCATATGCTCAACTCCCCGATGGAAGGTTGATGCAGATTTTTGATGTGCGAGCAGATGGCGAAACCGCTGCTCGTTATTCAACGGATGAGGGGAATTCCTGGAGTGAAGCCGAAACACTCTTTAAGCTTCCCAAGAAAAAAGGGCAGTGGAGCCTCTCCAATGTCCTTTTGGACCACGAAGGCGAGATGCATATCTTTTACCAGCTCTACTACACGGTTGCCGAAAGTAAAGAGGTGCTAGATATTACCGGAAATGTGCGGCCCAACTCTATATATGATATGCGTTATGACGTCTGGCACGTTCGATCCACCGATGGGAAGAAACATTGGAAGTCTCCGAATCCTGTCTGGCAAGGTTATTCGGGGTCGATGCTATCAGTAATTCAACTTCGGAGCGGCCGAATCGTACTTCCCCTCTCCGTCTTGACGCGCCGCGCATGGAGCAATCCTGGGACAGGTTTAGACGCTTTTACTTTCATGGGCCGGTTCAGTTCGAAGGTGGTGTATTCGGACGACGGAGGAGAAACTTGGCATCTCTCTCCGGTGGAGCTCAAGAGCTCAATGCCTTATATCGGCGCCGATGGAATGATTGAGCCTGTAGTCATTGAGTTGAGAGATGGTCGGGTCTGGATGGTCATCCGCACACCGAATGGCCGCTTTTATGATTCCTTCTCCGAAGACGGTGCAGAATGGTCCCATTCCCAACCTACCCGTATTCTCTCTTCCGATTCGCCGGCTGCTCTGGTACGCCTGAAAGATGGACGGATCCTTATCTTGTGGAACAACTGCCTCAGGTATCCCTATGCCCAGGGTGGAAGGCACGTGCTTCATGCTGCCATTTCCGAGGATGAGGCGCGAAGCTGGCGTGGCTATCGAGAAGTGGACCGCGACCCTCGCGTGAACGAACCCCATCCCACAGATGGGGATTATGGTGTGGCTTACACACAACCAGAGGTAACGAAGGATCAGAAAATCATCTTCACGACACAATCGGATGGCAAGCCAGCCTTGCTACATTTAGACCCGGAGTGGCTGTATGAAACCGAGCGACGAGCTGATTTTTCCTCTGGCCTAAGAGACTGGTCCTATTTTGGGACTAAGGGCGTCGAAGCGGTGCCGAACCCGGAGACGCGAGGGGTTCAAGCACTTCAAATCCGCAAGCCCGAGTTGGAGTGGCCAGCGGCAGCGGTTTGGAATTTCCCCATGGGGAGGAGAGGGCGTTTGCTGCTCAGGATTTTGCTGAATCCTGGTTTTGAAGGCATGCGCTTGGGACTCACCGATCATTTTTCGGTTCCCTTCGACCCCGAAGACCAAGTCTACAATCTTTACAACCTTGAAATCGGTTCAAAGGGGAAACTCGTCGGCGGAGAAAAGCTGGAGCCAGCTCGCTGGCACAATCTAGAGTTCGACTGGGATTGCATCGCGGGACAATGCCGCGTAATGGAGGATGGTCGCCCAATCGAAACCCTGCGTCTGACGAGAGAAGCAACAGCCGGCGTGTGCTACCTCAGACTAGTCTCGACGGCGGAGAAGACGGATATGGCAGGATCACTTGTTGAATCCGTCGACGCTGATGTCTCGCAAAGTTGGCAAGCGTGATCGTTGCACGTCGCGCGATGCTTATTCCAGTCACATGGCGGGACAATACGGCATGCTGCATACCGAGCTGTCCAAGGACGGGCCGCATCCAAATGCGACAGGATTTCGGGGGATGGCGCCACCTCGCGGAGTAGGCAGCCCAGCGCGCCCTCAATTCTCAGCAGTTAGGCAACGGTACTCAGCTGGAGCCTTGAGTTGTGATGGCGCTATGAACCGGGTTCTCACCTCGTGGTGAATTTGTTTCACTGTTTCACCTAGTGCAAACATGTTCCCAATGTTCTCGGCGTGTCATGCAGGGTTGTTAATTTCCACTCGATGACGAGCCTCCGCGCTCACGGTGTCGACAATATACAGCGGACTTGCTGACGAAAAGTTCGGGCCACCTTAAAATTAAACAACACGCGGTTTAGCGCTGCAAATGCTGACTGAAACCTGGGTTTCACCATAGACTTCCCCGGAGAAACTGCCCCAGAAAAACTTGCTTGACAACTCAGTCGCATGAGAGTATAGCTACCTGCCGACAGTCGACGGTCGGCTGTTCCCCGGCTCCGTCTGGAGGCGTGCGCATGAAAACACTTTGCTCAATACTTCTGGCGCTGGTTCTCGCTCCACTTTGCTTTGCGCAAACAACCAATGAGGGTTCCATCCTTGGCGAAGTCCGCGACCCCTCCAGCGCTCTAATCGCCGGAGTCCGTATTGCAGCGACTAATCTCGATACCCGCGTTACGCGGAACACCGTGACGAACCACGAAGGTTCCTACCGCTTGGACTTTTTGCAGCCCGGTCCATACGAAGTTCGAGCCAAAATGCAGGGGTTTGCAGACACTGCCCTCACCGGTCTTACCCTTACGGTCGGCCAACTCCTACGAGCGGACCTGAAGATGGTAGTCGGAAGCACACAGGAGACGGTCACAGTAACCGCCCCAGGAGGCGAACTGAACACTGAGACTGCGGCCCTAGGGAACGTAATCCCAAACCAAGCGATTGATAACCTTCCGTTGAACGGGCGGGAGTTTATCGCATTGGCAGCGTTGGCGCCGGGCGCCAGTTCCGGCAACCCGAAGCGGGGCGCCATCGTGAGCCGGGGATATACGATCGCCTTTAACGGAGCCCGCGCTTCCTATAACAACTACTTCGTCGACGGCGCGGAGAGCACTGATCCGTGGGACAGCTCGCTCAAATCTTCCCCTATTCTGGATTCCATCAAAGAATTTAGGGTAGAAACGAGCATGTATTCTGCCCAGTACGGACGTTCTGGCGGCGCTATCATCAGCGCTGTTACGAAATCAGGCACCAACAACTTCCACGGCGATCTTTATGAGTATCACCGCAACAAAGCATTGGACGCGCTTCCCTACTTCTTTACCGATCCCAGGTCAAAGGAGCCAGGCTATCTGTTTAACCAGTATGGGGGCACGATTGGAGGGCCGATCAAGAAGAACAAGAGTTTCTTCTTTTTCGCTTTCGAACGGTTTAACGAAAAGAAACCTGGCTCATTGATTGTAAGCCAAGCGCCCACTGCTTTAGAGCGGGTTGGGGATTTCTCACAGAGCATTAATCAGTACGATGGCCAGCCAGTGGTATTGAGAAACCCGTTCACCCTAGACCCCATTCCCGGTAATGTTTTGCCAGCAAGTTTAATTAATCCAGTCGGAAAATTCCTGATGACCCTCATGCCGGAGCCGAATTTTAACGATCCGGCCAACCCGCTTGCAAACCTGCACCTATTCCGCGGCGGTACGTTCGCCCAAAAAAAGTATCTGGGACGGTTTGATCATAACTTTAATGAGAGTAATCAGGTTTCCGCCACCTACGAATACGATTACTACGACGACGGCAGCGCTTCTTATGACAAATATAGCGATACTGTAAGTCAGAACCATAACCAGGATTGGACCGCCACGTATACCCATACTTTCAAGCCCACTTTGGTCAATGATCTGCACTTCACGTATTCACGTTACTGGGCCGGAAGTCTGCCCGCCATCGCCGATAAGAACTATGCGGCTCTTTGGGGAGTCAGCACGGACCTCCAGAATGCAGCCGGCGCTCCTGGTATTGATATCTATGGCAAAGAGGGCTACTACATGGGCGGCGCTTCGATATACACGCATGACGATAAGACCATGATTTTTAGCAACAACCTCACATGGTCGAAGGGTCGCCACACCCTGACGTTCGGCGGCGATTTCAGGCATCAATTCTTCGGCTGGATCAATGGCGCTGGGACTGCTTCTTACGCCTTCGGGTTCTTGGACGGGGCCTCCCAATATGCGAAGTATCAGACGTATTACGGATACACAGGAACTCCATGGGGGGACCTGCTAGCCGGTGTCCCCGACTGGGTGACAGCCGGCTTGGGCCGAGGCATCGACATGCCTCTCGCTCGGAATACTCTATCTGCGTACGTGCAAGATAATTGGAAGGTGCGGCCACGTCTGACCCTTAACCTGGGCTTGCGATGGGATTACGACGCACCGTTCGCCATGCAGAATGGAAACTACATGACGATCGATTACAAAACGTTTACCCCTCGTTATGCGAAAGGAGCTCCGGCAGATCTGCTGGCCGGGTTGCAGTATCCTTACGAGACCAACGGACCCAACCGTCCGTACGATCCATCGTTGAGAAATTTCGCTCCGCGCATCGGCTTTGCCTTCAGACTGTTCAACGATGAAAGGACCGTGATCCGTGGAGGCTATGGACTCTTCTTTATCAGCCAGCCCGCAGACCTCACCACACTCGGATCATATGCGTATCCTTTCCAGACTTACACCGGGTACATTTATACTAAGGCACCAGCAGGGACTCCCCAAGTCGCGACTGGTGTGTACACCGTGGATCAACATGTACCCGGCCTGAATACTATTTTCGGCCAAAATCCCGGTTACTTCACCTTCATATCTCCGAATTTCCCCTTGAGCTACGTTGAAAATTACAATTTGAGTTTTGGAAGGGATTTAGGTCACCGCACCGTTGCCGAACTGGGCTTCGTGGGATCGCATGGAGTAAACCTGAGCGGCGAGATTGCGACATCAACCTACTCACAAGACATGGTGAAATCTTTGCAGGCGAGAATAAACGGCTGGGGATACCAAGCGATGCATGAGGAGGGATTCAGTTCCTTCTATGACAGCCTGCAAGCAACGCTGCGCAAGGACATGTCGAACGGGGCGTTCTTCCTCGGTTCTTATACTTGGAGCCACGCCATCGCGGACTCCTCCAATGACGAGAACAACGAGCAGCTCACTTCTACTATCAGCTCTTACGGCGTTCTGGCGTTCCATAAGGTGCGATCCACTGCCGATTTTGATGTGCGTCACCGATTCAGCTTTAGCGGAGGCTGGCAGCTTCCGCTCGGCCGGGGTAGGCGTTTCGGCGATAACTGGAATCGTTATCTGAATGGCATCCTGGGTGGATGGCAGGCTAACACCATCGTGACTTTCCAAAGCGGATTCCCGTTCTCGGTCCGCGACGCAACTGGCGGAGTTCCCGACCGCATCTGCGACGGGAACCTGCCGAGTTCCAGGCGCACGGTTGCGGTGTGGTACGACTCCAAGTGCTTCCTTCCGGCTCCCTTTATAACAATTACTAACCCAGTCACAGGGGTGCAAAGCCAAGTCCAGAGAGCAGGCAATGCCGGCGCTAATATTATCCGTGGTCCAGGCACAAACAATTGGGATATTGGCATCGAAAAGTTCTTCCCGATCCACGAAAGCACAAGACTGCAGTTTCGCTCGGAGCTCTTCAATGCGGTCAATCACCCCTCGTTCATAGGACCTTCTGGAACTTTTTTCTACACCTATGATCCGAGCATCAAGCGCGTGGGAAACGCCCGCGATGTCCAGTTCGCGCTGAAGCTCTTCTTCTAGCGGAGCTGGCAGTTCTCCGATCCGAAAACGAGTTTGTCGCGAAGTTCGATTGGAAGGGGCCGTGGAGCCCCCGATTGCCGCACTGGCGGCGCCCGCTCAGAAAACGGCGTCAATGGACTACCGTTTCGCCGCTAAAGGGAAAAACCAAGCTTCAACAAATCGCTGTTCAAATCCTCAGAAATAAAGCATGCAAGGGGCGCTTTTCGCAATTTGGGGCCGGTCATCCACGGCCTTCAGTGTGATGTCGAGTAATTTTGAGGGTCGGAACGAGAAGAAAAGGTTAAATTGCATTCTCACCACGAGATTTGGAGTTCAGAAAAGATGATCGATAAATTGACGCGGCGGGAGTTCGAACGCCTGGTTGGATTCACAATGATCGGGTCCTCCATGCCCTCGCTCGGTACCGACGCCGAGGCAGGTCCTTTCGTCTCCACTTCCGAGGACTCACGAGCGGTATACGAGGCAAATCGCGAAACGCAGCCAGGTGCACTCCCGCCGTGGGCCGATGTCGTCGCCGGGAGATGGGCGAACGCTTCGAAGGCCACCCTGCTCATCGACATGAGCGTGTGTCATCCGGTGTCGGCGCTCTCGCCTCAGGCGAAAACCGGGTACTGGCAGGTCGTTCCCTACGAGCTCGCCGGTGGAACTCTGGGAAAACTGCTCTGGGCTGCGTTGGAGCAGCGCGCGCCGGAGATCCGATTGCCGTTACGCGTTAAGGGCTGGCACGCGATCTTCGTCGGCATCTATGCGACCGTCTTAGGACCGTCGACGTTATGGTTGAAGTTGGACGGGGACGTTTCTGCCCAGCCCCGCACGAGCGAGGAGTATGCGCCCTACGGCAGCTTCACTGAGGTTTTTTTCAAGGTTGCCGAATTGAACGACACCACGTTGTACATCAAGCAGCAGTCCGCGGGTGCCGCTTTCTCTGCGGGACTGGTCAATGTCAAACTTATCCCTCTGAGCAACGAGGAAATCTCTGGCTTCCTGGCTGACCGCGATCAACGAACGACTCGCAGGCTGGCGACCACAAACGACGGAGTAGGCTACCTAATCAATCATCGTCCGACCACGGTTGAGGACCTTCTGCGAGAAGTCGAGGTATTCCGTCACACCGATTTCGGTACCCTGCTCTTGCACGTAGGTGGCGCGGATGGGCTCAACTACCCGTCGCAATACGGCCACATGCTTTCGGATCACATGGATGGATACGTTTATCCAGATCCGACATACAAACAATATGGCGAGGCAGTGCGGGAGCTAGCTAAGAAGGGGATCAATCCCACCAAAGTGCTCATTGAGGGCGCGCACGCCTTGGGTATGAAGGTTCACGTTGGCATCCGCCCGGCCCTTTGGACTTACTACGAACCTCTCCAGAGATTCTTCGACTCGCCTTTCTATCAAGCTCATCCCGAGTGGCGGTGCGTGGATCGGGACGGCACTCCGGTGGCCCGCATGAGTTGGGCGGTGCCCAAGGTGCGGAGGCATCTCGTCGATGTATTGCGCGAGGCAGTGGGTTTCGGTGCCGACGGCGCTCACTTGGTCTTCTGCCGCGGTGTCCCCGTCGTTTTGTACGAACCGTCGTTCCTAGAGATTTTTGAGAAACGTTATGGCGAAGATCCTCGGAAATTGGACGAGGAATCGGACCCGCGCATCAAGCAAGCCTGGGTGGAGGTCGTGACAACATTTATTCGCGAGGCTCGTGCAATGCTTGACGAGGAACAAAATCGCCGCGTTGACGGCAAACACCTAGAGCTAAGCGTCATGGTCTTCGGCAACGAGTACAACAACTTGCTCTATGGACTTGATGTGCGACGGTGGGTTACTGAGGGGCTAATCGATGAGATTTTTTTGGATCAATGGGGTATCGGCAGCAAAAAGGCAGGCGTCGACATAGACTTCTTCCTTGACGTTTGCCGGCCGAAAGGCATCCCTTTCTTTCCGTCATACACCGTGTTCTCCCCGCCCGCCTACGATAACACCATCAGCCAAGCACTCTCTTGGTACGAGAAAGGGGTGCATGGGGTCGTGTTTTTTGATGCCGGAGGCGAAAAGGTGGCGCAGGGGACAGTGGTCTCACGCTTGGGTCACGTAGATGAATTGCGATTACGCGACGCGAAAGAATCCGGCGCGCCGAAGCCCGTCGTTCAGATACGATTTCACCGTTTGGGAAACCTCGTCATGGACGGGCGCTTTCCTCCAATCGGGGGCGGCTAGATTCTGGTTCGCATCGCGAAGTACGACAGGAAACAACTGTCCCGATAATTTGTGACACTCATGTGCAGTCGATCAGAAAGCATTCGCTTGCTTGTGCTGGTAATGACATTGACAAGCCTGTCTTTTCCTCAGGTAACAGAGGCGGCCTCAAGCACTCTGTGGCAGATCGGAACGTTCAACGATTCCTCGACCGAATTCCATGGAAATATCGACTTCAAAAACGCTCTAATGGACCTAGTGTATGTAGTTGGCAAGAGCGATTCCGCGAAAGACTGGACCGCTTTTCAGCCTGCGTCCCATGATGCGAATTGGGGGGCTAGGCCACATCCTTTAACTATTCAGTTTGATTTATCCGAAGTCCCCACGGGGCTCTATTCGATGAGGATAGGGCTATTGGTCAGGACTCTGCGCGTGCCGTGGCTCGAAGTCGAAGTCAATGGTCACCGGGGCTGGTTCTACCAACACCCCAAATTAACCTATGCCTCGGGTGCAATGGATGCTGGCGCCATGCCTACCTCAGCAGAATCCACGATCCGATTCCAGATCCCCACAAATTTTCTCAAACGAGGCGTGAACAGGCTTGTGCTGACAGCACTCGACGAGGCTTCTCGAGTGCCGGAGACGCGTAGCCCGACGTATCGATCTTATCGATACGGAGAGAGTCGGCTCGATTATGACGCCCTGGAAATGGACTACGCCCCTACTGGCACCTATTCTTCCAACGAAGGTCACGTTGACGTCGTGCCCACGATCTTTTACCGGCGTGAGGGCAATGAGCTTGTGGAACTGGTGGACGTGTTCCTGCGTCTGGGAGAAGTTTCAAAGTGTCGTGATGTCACATTGGTTCTGGGGAACCACCGGTACTCTCAGAAACTGCAACCCGGCCGCGACTTCGGAGAGTACTTGCTGACCGTGGAGGTGCCAGAATTTAGTTCTCAGCTACCAGGCGAACTGGTTCTGTGCGACAAAACGCACCTACGCCATTTTCAGACTGAACCTGTTGTTCCAGCTAAAAAGTGGAGAGTGTACATCGTGCCCTCCTCGCATCTCGACATTGGTTATACGGACTACCAAGCAAAGGTTGCGGAAATTCACGCCCGAATGCTTGACGATGTAATTGAAGCGATCCACGCCCGACCCGATTTCCGTTTTGAGCCTGACGGTTTCTGGGTCGTCGAGCAGTTCTGGCGAAGTCGCAGCGAAGAAGATAAGAAAAGGTTCTTGCAGCTCGTAAAGGAAAAGAAAATCCAGTTACCGGCTCAGTACGCCAACCTTCTGACGGGGTCCGCCTCTCTTGAAACTCTGATTCGTTCTCTTTATCCCAGCCACCGTTTCTCTAGCAAATATGGTGGGAACTTCAATTATGCCGCCATCACTGATGTGCCGTCATACTCGTGGTCCTATGCTTCGATTCTCGCTGCTGCGGGCCTGAAATACTTCATTGCCGGCAGCGACGGCTATCGCGGCCCGATTCTCTACTTCGGGCGCTTGCACGAGAAATCTCCTTTCTGGTGGGAAGGGCCAGATGGAAATCGGGTTTTAACGTGGTACTCGCGCATTTATTCGCAGCTAGAGGAGATTTTTGGTCTGCCTCCACAGGTGCAAACGGGCCGAGACTCTCTTCCTCTCTTCCTGCAAAACTACCCGGCACAGACTTATAAGCCGAGTTCAGTGATCTTGTATGGCACGCAGGGAGACAATGTCGGGTTTTTCCCTCAACAAATCTCTGTGGCGGACGAGTGGAATAAGGAGTTTGCCTACCCTCGGATAGAATTTTCCGGCGTTCAGGAAGCGATGGAAAAGATCTTCGCCGAGGCAGGTAGTTCCATACCGGTTGTGCGAGCAGACGGTGGGCCGTATTGGGAGGACGGAGTGGCCTCCGACGCATTTTTTACCGCTATGAACCGATCGAACGAAGAGCGTGCGCTGTCGGCTGAAAAGCTTGCGACAATCAGCTCGCTCCTTAATCCGCTTCTTAAGTCGGAATCCGAGTCATTTCGTGAACTCTGGCGGGACGCCATCCTCTACGAAGAACATACTTATGGAATCCAAGGTCTGGCGACATCTCCCGATACCGAGCAGCACAGTCGGCAGCAGGAGATCAAGGAGAGTTTTGCAATCGGGGCAAAGCACCTGCTCGAACATTTGCTGCTTCGGGCCGTCGCCGCAATCGAGAATTACATTCCAACCGAGGAGGGAACACTCGTGATCTTCAATCCGCTCAATTGGGCTCGCAGCGGATTGGTGGAAGTCGACCTTGATAAAGGCAAGGAGCTTTGGGATTTGTCAAAAAACAATGCCGTTCGGTTTGAGGTTCTTTATAGCGGTCAGTCATTCCGACGCGTTCGTTTTCTGGCCCCGGATATCCCGCCCATGGGGTACAAGTGTTATGCTAGTAGACCCGCCAGCCCGGATGCCCAAAATCCGCCGACTGACTTCCGAACGACGATCGAGAGCGACTTCTATCGCGTCTCTTTGGATCCTGAGAGCGGCGCCGTGCAAAGTATTTTCGACAAGGACTTGAACCAGGAGCTGGTGGACGTAACCAGCCCATATCGCTTTGACCAATACCTCTACGTCACCGGCGGTGATTTGCGTCCTAATAGTCTCGTCGATTCCCGAATCGACACGTCGCCTCCCATCCTCGAGGTCCATCGCGCCCGCGGCGGGCGGCTGCGGTCGGTAACTCGAACCCCGTTCGGAACTGTCGCCCGGCTGGAGAGTTCGGACGTCAATACCCCTCAAATCCAAACCGAGATTATTCTGTTTGATTCACAGAAGAAGATCGAGTTCATTAATCGCGTGAACAAAGACAAGATTTACGCCAAGGAGGCTGTCTATTTCGCCTTCCCCTTCGCCATGGCTCACCCGAATTTCAGCTACGCAATCCAAAATGGATTTGTTGATCCGACAAAAGACCAGATGCCTGGGGCAGGAAAGGAATGGTTTTCAGTTCAGCATTGGGTGTCTGTCGAGCAAGCGGACATTTCCGCTACGCTGGTTCCGGCCGATGCACCCTTGGTCACCTTCGGGGACATCGTCCGCGGGCTTTGGCCACGGGAATTTGGAAAGCGTCACGGAACCGTTTTTTCTTACGCCCTCAATAATTATTGGCCCACGAACTATGTCGGCGCCCAGGGGGGAGAGTTCGTATTCCGCTACGTGCTGAGTAGTGGCCGACCAATGAACAGGGCAGCACTTGCTCGCTTTGGTTCGGAATCAATGACGCCTTTGGAAGCGAACAAGATCACGACCATAGATAAGGTGATCGACATCCCGCGGCCGCTCAGTGCAGCAGAGGGTAGCTTCCTTTCCGTAGACCAGCCCGACGTCGATGTTGTCACATGGAAACCTGCTGAGGACGGTAATGGAACAATATTGCGACTACTCGAAACTGACGGAAAGTCGAACAAAGTAACGATCGATACGCCGCTTCTCAATCTTGAGTCTGCATGGGTCTCGAATGCCGTGGAGGAAAACCAACAGCCTTTAGACGTTTCGGCCCATCGTGTGCAGGCAAACATCGGACCTTTTCAGATCTTGACTATGCGGCTGAAGGGAGTGTCCGCGATGACCGCGGCAACCAGCCGTGGGCCGTAATATCTGTGTGTCGGGTCGGGATAAACAAAACCGTTCATTTGAGCCGAAAGCACTGGATCGTGTCGAGGGTTGAAGCTGTGCTCGGGCACCCGTGGGTAGCGCTCGTCGTGAAGGCTATCGCCCGTGCTGTTCGAGACCAATATGTTCCCGACGTCGAGTCCCTCAGCACGTACGTCAAGCAGGTCGTCGGCCGGCAGCGCGCACCGTTTGCACGGCTACAGCTTGCGGGCAGCTTCGAGCTCCTGGTTCAGATTCCTTTGGTACTCGGCGAGCCGGCGCCTGTCCTGCCGCGCACGGGCTGCGTAGTAGATCAGGCCCAGCGATCGCCGTTGGCGGCCGCTGTCATTGCGATCAGCACGGTGGATGGTCGCGGCGTGATGCACCAGCAGGTCGCCGGGCTCGGCGCGAATTGGCTGTTCTCCCTCGGCGTCTTCGGGCCCGTAGTCCGCGATGCCTTGCGAGAAACCGAGAATATTGGTGCGGGCGTGGGGGCGCAAGCCACGGCGATGCGACCCTGGAACGTAACGCAGGCAGCCATTGGATTCAGCGGCGGGGTCGAGCGCCAGCCACATGGTGGCCGCTTCGTTCGGTTCTAACATGAAGTAGAAGCCGTCCTGGTGTGGCGGCGTCGCGAAGTTGTAGCCCGGAGCCTTGTTGAACCATTCCAGTTCCTGCGGGACTGCCTTGTCGGCGACAAGCGCCGCGGCGACGCCGATCCATCTGGGACGCTCGATCAGCGACGCAAAGAATGCATCGTTCCGCTTCATGTGCGCGAGCTGCTTGAGCGATTCGGGGCGATCGCGGTCTTCGTACATTACATCAGTGCGCGGCAGCTCGGGAATGCGCGCGATGTAACGCGCGATCTCGCGTTGAAGCTCGTTCAGTTCGGCGCCCCGCAGAAAGCCTCGAATCACGACGAAACCGTGGCGGTCAAACTCGCACTTGAGCTGCTGTGGGTCGTAATATCGGATTGTCGTGTTCATGTTGGTTGCCTGTGTCATTCGAGAATTCGCATTATCGCTTTACCGGGTAGTCATTGCGATGACCTGGGCGGGCGCGTAGCCATGCTCGAGGAATGACCGCTCAAACCAACAAAGATACCCGTATGAAGCGCGCGCCAGGAGGTCGGCATCACCATCGGCGTTCCAATCGATCGCGGTGACGACCGATTCATAGGGAAGGAATGCACCGTCGCCTTCGCTTTCACGCCACTCTGGTTTGCCAGGTATGGGCTCGAGCGCGCCGCTCGAGTGCGAATTGCCGGGCGCAAGGTTGAGTGGCTGCGCGGGCAAAAAACGCGGCCCATCCCGTTGCGTGGAATTCAAGACCACGTACGCTCGGTTGCTGCCGACGACCACGTCAGGCCATCCGTCGCCGTTCCAATCGGCCACGGTAGGAACCAGCCGTGTGTGAACATCCGCGATCAGCTCAGGTTTCGCGAAAGTCGGTTTCGCGCCGCCGGAGAGATTGCGGTAATAGCGGACCTTACCGTAGGTGTCGCCAACGATGAGGTCGACCTTGCCGTCACGATCAAAATCGGCGGCGGCAACGGTGGTGCGCGCGCCCTGCAGCACATCGAAATCCCACGGGTGGTCGGGAGCGGGCCCGACCTTGATCGGGTTCCCATCGTCCATCGTGAGCCGGACGCCCTCGGTGTCGAACTTTACGTCAGTACCCGTGCTGAGGTTGCGATGGAAGTAGACCCAGCCCTGGTGAACACCGTACAGAATGTCGGGCTTGCCGTCGCCGTCGAGATCGGCGACGTAAGTAGAGGTCCACTGATCGCCGGTCGGCGACTTGTGGAAGATCTTCTCGCCGGGGCCGAGAATACTCTGGTCGGGGCCGAAGAATTGCGGGTTCCCTTTGTTGAGATTGAGCTGCACGCTGAACCCGTGGACCAGATCGAAGGCGCCATTGCCATTCCAGTCGACAAGTTGCGTGCCCCAGCCATAAAGCGGCGCGGTGTGCCACTTCCCGGGCAACGGAGGCGCATACTCCCACAGCGGCGACGTTTCCGTGCCGATGTTGTAATAGATGGAAACGTCCGTATCCCGCGCGACCACAAGGTCGAGCAAACTATCTCCGTTGAGGTCGACGAGGCGCGGTGCGGCGACCGCACCCGCTGGAAACTTGCCTTTTACGGGGAACTTCTGCTTCGCGAACTTCGGAGCGGTGCGGGTGCCGACGTTCTTGAAATAATAGAGATAGTTTTCGCTTGACGACGAGTCGCCACCCTCTTTCGTCATCGGCATGTCACCCGAGATGATGTCGATCAGCCCATCGCCGTCAACGTTTGCGGCGGCCGGCGCGGCGGCCCAGCCCACATCGAGCGGTTCGCCGTCGGCCTCGACTGGCCCGGCAAAGTGCAGGATCGGCGTGTGGTCCGGACCCCAACCCTTGTTTTCGAATAGATAAATGCGCCCGGTGACGTAGCCGCCGGCGAGGATATCGACGCGCCCGTCGCCGTTGATGTCAGCGGCCGCAAGCACCGGGTGGTAGTCGGTTTTGTAGACGTCCTTGATCTCGGGGACCGGCTCATGCGGCAACTGAAACGGCTTACCGTCGTCGGTACGGATCAGGCCCTTGTAGACCAGCTTGGGCTCGGCGTTGGTGCCGATGTTCTTGTACCAGACGGCGCGGTTCCATTCGACGCCGCAGACCAGATCCTGGACACCGTCACCGTCCCAGTCGATGACCAGGGGCGTTGCGCTAAAGCCGACATCGAGCGGCTTGCCGTCGGCGGTGAACATCAGCTTCGCGTAAGGGAAGCTGGGGTGTTGCTTCGTACCCCGATTTGGATACCAGACGACGCCGCCTCGCTCGCCCCCGACGATAATGTCGGTCAAGCCGTCGCCGTTCCAGTCAGCCAGTTCCACGCGGCTGAGCAGCATGCCGTGCGTGCTCGCGCCGGTTTCTTCTATGCGTTCGCCGCCGTCGCCGACAAAGCCCGTGCGTGGCAGAGCGTCGGGCTGCCGGTCCGGCGGGAGCAGGTCAAAGTAGATTGCGTAGTACGAAGCCGCACGGCCACGCTGCGTGTGCGTCCACGCAAGATTGCCTCCGTCCCATTCGCCGAGGGTCTCGTAAAAGTAGCCCCAGTTGCGCTCGGGGAGGAACTTCAGTTCGCCGGTGTCCGGGTTGATGTTGCCGACAACTTCGGGAAAATCCTCCGGGATGGTGTCGTCGTACCAGCGGTACGGCAGCTCCCACGCCGCGTGCGCATAGGCCCACTTCCCGTACGGAACAGGTTTCCCCGTCTGCGGGTCGTACTGCTCGATTTCGAACGAGCCGACATCGATCTTCCCGTCCGAATGCGTCCGTAGATGGACCTCGTCCGCAGTGATGTGAATCCGCGTGGGCATCTCGTCGGAGGCGCGGCCGTGGAGGTCGAACGGATCGACACGGACAAGAATCCGGTTTTTCCCGTGTCCCGCCCACTGTGGCTCTGCCGATGTGGCGCCAAAGATCAGCAACAAGAACGCAAGTGCGGCGATGAGGATTAAGACCCGAAGGATGCGCAGGATCGGCGAGGAGTGTGCGATTGCGTGTTTCGTCATGGTTTTGCCTTTTCGTGAGTTCCCATGTTTTGGTAAACCGCTCGCGCGCGCATGAAGGTGGCTAGCACGTCGTCGCGATGCGCCTCGGTGGTGAACTTGCCTTCCGTGCGAATGCGCTCGATGAGCGCGTCGAGCCAATGCAGGCAGAACTGGCGAGCCGTCTCGGAGAAAATCGGCTGGTCGTCGACGTACACATACGATGGGCTGCTGTGCGCCAGCAATACGAGGGTAGGGGAGTGCCGCTCCGACCAGCGCGATGGGCCGTTGGCGATGCGATCGCTGTTGGGTCCCCAGACGCGCGCGGCGATCCACGAACTCTGGGCCAGCCCCAGAACCCCGCGCCACGCCAGGCCCTCCGTAGGCATGGGGCTTGACGCTTCCGCCACGACCTGGCCATTGGCGACGATTTCCAGTTTGCTGACCGGAATCGGAGAAACTACGCTGACACCGAGAGACACCTTCGCGGGCGCGGCGAAGCGGCGCTCACTGCCCGGCTGCTCACCGTCGCTGTCGAAGAGCATTAGAGGCCCGACGGTAGCAAACGCGCGGCCGCGCCGCAGCTCATTGATCCAGCTCGCGTAGTCGCCGTGATGGCCGGTGTGCACGTATACACGCTCGCCGCCGGCGAGGAAGGAAAACCTCTGGTTCAGGAATGCGTCGCTGCCGCCGGCGAGTCCGACCTTGAACCCGAGATTGAGAAACCGGTACCAGAGCTCCATCGACGGCTCGTCGTGGCTGCAGAAGACCTCAAACGCGTCGATGCCGCCGAGCGCAACGTCAACCACCGACTCGCTAGCGAGGGATCCGGTTGGAATGTCATCGAATCGCAACGCGGGATGTGCATACACGGCCACACCACCTTGCTCGCGGGCCTGCTGAGCTTGCGAGTAGTTCGACGGTTCGTCTTCCCAATTCTGCGCGCCAGGAAAGCCCGTGTAGAGCGGCCGCACCAGCCGTTTGAGATTCAGCAGCACGAGGTGCCCGTACGACCAGGTACGCATCTCCTGGTTCCAGTAGAGGATCGTGTCGCGTGTCGAAACTGCGCTAGGCTGGCCTTCAAAGTAGCGCTCGTCGTGGATCGTAGTGCCGGTGCTGTTCGACACCATCATGTTGCCGACGTCCAGCCCTTCGGCGCGGATGGCGAGCAGATCGTCGGCCGGCTTGCTCCACGGCTCGCCAGTGTAGTTGCCGTGGACATGGTCATCGCCACTGCGCCAGCCCGCGGCGTGCATGTTGCGTAGCCACGCGAGCCGGAGTTCTACGCTCTCGGGCCGGCCTGGCGTGAGATTTAAGTCGCGGATAATTGGCGTGAAGTCGAAGCCTTTGCGGACCTCCACCCGCGTCCGGCCAGCCGGCAGGACCAATTCCGATACGCCCGGTGTGTAGAAATAGTGTTCCGCGGTCATCCACATGATGCGATCGAACGCATCTACCGGCGTATGGCTGAGCCCGTCAGCCCCGTGGATGTAAACGCGCGCCGGCGTGACGGTGCTGTCGGGATCGAGAACGCGAAGACGGAGTCGGACCGCGTGCCGCACTTCGCCGGAGAGCGGAATGCTTGCGCGCCGCTCGCCGATAAGGTCAAGCATCGCGTTGAACGGACCCAACTTATTCGCCTGCAGGGTCGGCGCAAGCGCCGTTGTCTGACCAGGAGCAAGTTGGATGCTCTGCTCGGCCACGCTCGCAGCGTCACCGCCGACACGCAAGGTCACCTCCTGTCGATGGTCAGTCTGGTTTGCAACAACCACCAACACAGTTGCAAATGGTTGGCCTTGCATGAGCACCAGCGGTGCACGCGTTGGCTGGCCTGTCCATCCATCTGCACGCAACGCGACGCGCACTACGCGATCCCCTTCGAGGTCGGCGTAAAGCGCAGCCAGCTTCTGGTTGAAAGCCGCATCGACTTTCACAGCCGACGACAATTCGGTCGATTTCCAGTAGAGATCCACGGCGCGTCGACCGTCGACTTCCGTGTCACGGGTCGAAAGAAAGACTGCATCCTGAAACGCGCACACGGCGCTTTCCGCAGAGTTCGGGAGATCGTCCGCAGCCGCACCGCGGAGAAACCACAGCGGGGCGAGGCACGCCGTCAGGATCACCAGGGCTTGCAAATGTCCGTGAGTGGATGCCGCGGAGTTCATTTCCGCATCTGCGGTTTCGCGGCACCCGTGCTGCGTCGGAGTCGCTTCTTCGCGTTGCCCGGGCCCTCCCGTGCGGCGATAGCATCGATCTCGACGCGTAGGGTTCCAAGTCCGGCCTGCACGGTGGTGCGCGCGGGCAGTGTGTCGCCGAAAAACGCTGCGTAGGCGCGGTTCATTGCCGCGAAGTCGTTGAGGTCCGCGAGGAAGACACCGCAACGCACGATCGTGCTGCGATTCCCACCTGCCGCTTCGACGATTGCCTCAATATTGCGCAAAGCCAGTGTGACCTGCTCTTCAATCGTCTTGGCGGAAATCTGGCCGGTTGCCGGATCGGACGCCGCCTGCCCGGAGACGAAGATCAGGTCACCGGAAACAACCGCCTGTTCGTACGCCGCTGCCGGGCACGGTGCTCTGTCAGTGCGAATGCGGGTTGGCATGGTTACTGTGCTCCCTGGGACGGGCTGAGCAGCCACGCGCGATTGAAGCGCGCCATGCGAATTTCGCGGCCATCTTGCGGCAACTGCTGCTGCCATACGACGATGATCGTCCCGTCTGTCGCCTGCACGGCGGATGGATACGAGGCCTGTTGCGGGCCGTGGGAATCGGCAAGAACTTTCGGCTCCGACCAGGTGCGGCCGCCGTCCGTGGAAAGTGCGGCCACAAGCGGGGTTCGACCGGTCGGCGAGTTATTCCACACGACCAGCACGTCGCTTGATCCGTCGAGCTTCCACAGCGCCGCAGGCGAATTGTGCGCCGTCAGCGTGCTCGGCTGCGGCTGCTGCCAGGTAACGCCGCCATCGCTGCTCCACGACTGGTAGAGCTTCGTTCCCGAAGCACGCAGCAAGGTGAACAGTCGCCCGTCGGCGAGCACCACGGTTGCCGGCTCGTCAAGTCCCATCACGGAATGAGGAGAGGTTTTCGGCACCTGGGCATACAGGTCGCCGCCCGCCACCCATGTGTTCCCGCCATCGGTCGAGCGCAGCACGCCTGACTTGATGTCCATCTCGCCTTCGGTGGCGGGTGGCATCCCCTGCTCAGCCCACGTGTCCCACGCATAACCGACAATGAGCGTGCCATCGGCGAGCCGGTGTCCCTGGTGGATTTTTCCGGCGATGTAGCGGTGCGGTGTCTTCAGCAGGACCTCGTCTCCCCAGTGAATGCCGTCACGGCTGGCGCGCATGTAGATTAGCGAACGCTCGATTCGAACCGGCTCCGGGACCGTGGTCGAAAACGCGAGCACTCGGTCCCCGTCGACCAGCAGGCTGGGATCGGCGTCCTCGGTGTGGGGGTGATCAAAGACTACCTCCGGCTTCGACCACGTTTTGCCGCCGTCGTCGGAAATTGACGAGGCGATCCTCATCTTCGGCGGCTTCTCCGCAGTTTCGACCGAGAAGATGCAAAGCAACCGTCCCGACCTAAGCCGGTCGATGACCGAGTAGGCATTCAGGACAAATTGTTGCGAGTCGGAACGCGCCACAACCCCCGTTTCGAACATCGGTTGTTGCGCCAGCGCGACCGCGCCGCATGTGCAGGCGACCAGAGCCGCGCCGAGGGAGTACCGAATCAGCCTCACAGGAACCGTCCTCTCGTTGGCGGAAAATCAGATCCGTGTGCTCAAATCGCCGTCCAGCCGCCATCGACAGCGATGTTTTGGCCGGTCACATAACGTGCCGCCTCCGACGCTAGAAAAACGACCGGACCCTTGATGTCATCCGGCTCCGCCATGCGACTCATCGGCGTGCGCCGTTCGTAATTCGCCACGAACTCCCGCGGCGTATCTTCATTGCGGAACCCGCCCGGCGACAGACAGTTCACGCGAACGTTGTAGGGTGCAAGAAAGCTCGCCAGGTAGCGGGTCAGGTTGATCATGCCGCCCTTGGCGAAAGCGTAATTCACCGGGTTGCTCAGCTTCGTACCCTGATAAATAGAGAAGTCGGGACCGACCATACCGTAGATCGAAGCGATATTGATGATCGAACCCGCCCGCGCCTCCTGCATCGGCTCCGAAAAGATCTGGCAGGCAAGAAACAGGCCCGTCGAATTGACTTTCATCGTCTCTTCCCAGTCCGCGGCTGTGGAATGACGCAGGTCGCCGCCCGCGCGCGCGACGGCGTTGTTCACCAGGATGTCGAGCCGGCCGCGCCCCGCGACGATCTTGTCACGCAACGCCCGAATTGACGCTTCTGACGTGAGGTCGAGGCCCTCGCCTTCCACGCTGAGGTTGGCGCGCCGCAACTTTTCCGCGAACTGGCCACATTTTGCGGCGTCGCGCGAGGCGATGATGACGTGCGCGCCGGCATAGGCGAGCGCGCGTGCGATGTGTGGTCCGTATATGCCGGCACCGCCAGTGACCAGCGCGGTCTTGCCGTCGAGTAGGAACAGGCGCATGGCCTTGTTGGCTGCCAGATCGCTCATTGTTTTGTCTTTTCGTCCCAAACCGATGAACTGCCTACTGAGCGCGCTGTCCGGAGCGCACAATCTCTCCCTCGGCCGTCGTAATCGCCGTCATGATCCCAGTCGCCATGGCTCGTAACGAGCACAGGATCTCACTCGGCACCGCTACCTTCTCGCGCGGAAGAAACCCCGCCCGACCGGCCACCCCTGGTCGAGTGTGATTGCCAGCTGGAAGGCGCCGAGTGTGGCCGGTTGAGTCATTTCAGTTTCGCAGCGCGATCGTGGCTGCCCCGATGCGGAGCTTCCACCCATGGGTCCCGCCCACCTCGCTTCGATAGCCCGTGTACCAGACCTTCAGCCTGTCGCCACTTACTAGCAGCGACGCGTGTCCGGCCAGCGCTGAATCGAACGCAGGAGGCGCGCCGGGCGCGATGGCCGCCGTGGTGCCGATGGGGATCCACCTTCGTCCATCGCTGCTGGTGGCCGCGAACAAACCGCGGGACTCATTGGCGCCCGCGCTCATGTACAACATCAAGTATGTCGAACCGACGCGCGTCACCGCAGGGCCGTACTGCCCGCCGGAAACAAGCCCGGTCACGGGCCGACCCTCCTCCTCACGCTGCCACTGAATTCCATCGCGACTAGTGGCGCTGCAGATCGTATGTCCTGTTTTCGGCGACCACGCTGCGTACCACATCCGATATCCGCCGGACTCGCGCAGAGTGTTCGGCGTCGCGGCCTGTACCTCGTCATTGGCTCCAGGGGGGCCGATGTCGAACACGGGGTGCCCACCATTGGCGCGCGTCCAATGGACGCCGTCCCTGCTCGTCGCGAGCCCAATGCGATAGAAGCCGATACCGGAGCTGTGCCACTGTGTGTTCATTCCCGTGTACCACATGCGATATACGCCGCCGTCGCGCATCACGAATGGACCCATGACCTGACCGTCATCAAATGAGCCAGGCGCTCCCAGGGTGAGTACCGGGTCGCCGTTATTGGCGCGCGTCCAGTGGATGCCATCGGCGCTTGTGGCCATACCAATCCCGCCTCGGCCCATGTGTGAGTCGTAAAACGACGAGTACCACATCCGGTACTGCTTGCCATCGAACAGCACACTCGGGCAGGTTGCCCACACACCGTCGAACGCGTCCCTGCGGCCTACGTCCAGGACCGCGCCGCCGGTTTCGCTGCCAACAACTTTTTCGACGCGCAGCTCCGAAATCGATGGTCCGTTCGCGGGCGTCTTCGCGCCTGCATACACGACCGACAGTGCGACCGCGACGCAAGCGGCTCGGCAGCGATGGCGCGCGCTGTTGAAGGCTGCCAGCATTCGTTATGTTCCGCGGGTCCTCCTCCTGATTGTTTGCCGCCGCGCTCTTATCGTCGCAGGCCCAGCTTGCCGGTGTCGATCCGCAGGCGATGCGCGCGGATCTTGCCCTGCCCATCCTCGATGCTCCAGTGGCTGGCGAGAAATTCGCCATTGCTCAGCCGCATGACCGATGGCTGGCCGAAGCGCAGCGAGGTGAACATCATCGACATTTCCTGGCCGGTGCGCGTCTGCTGGCCGAGCCTTCCGCCCCAGATCACCGCCTCGTCGACGACCTCCCACTGATCCTCACGAAAATCGACCACACGCAGGTAAATGCCGGGATTCTCGGCGCGATGCGCGTGAATGCTGAGCAGGTACTCGCCTCCGAGATAGACCAGGTTGGACGCCTGACCCATGTGGCCGGTGTCGATCAGCGGCGACCATGTCAAGCCGTTGTCGTGCGATACAGTGACGCGATTGGATAAGTGTGTTCGGTTGTCCTGGTCGTAAGCCCAGATGATTGCCACGAGCCGTCCCACCTGCATTTCACATACTCGCGTCTCCCAGGGAGTAATGCGGCCGGGCGGGACGAAGAAAGTGTGGTCATCCCAGGTCTTTCCCTTGTCGCGGCTGCGCAGGACGGCGCCGAAGCGGCCAGTCGGATTCGAGCCGTCGGGCAAATTGTAAAAACCGGCAGTCGCTACCAGCTCGCCCGCCGCGGTCTCAATACAGGCACCGGATAATTCCAGCAACTCAGGGTAGCTCCGCGGGATGACCTCAGGAAACGTCCAGGTACAGCCCTGGTCGCGCGAGAATGCGACGACATTATCGCCGGGCTGAAAGCCGCCGGTTTCGGGAATGGCGATCGCCTCCTCCCGGTTCAGCCGATGAAAGCGGTAGCCAGTCGCGATCACCGTGCCGTCGCGCAGCAGCCGCGGCTTCAAGGTGTCTGTGGTCTCAAAGCCCAGGACCGACTTGTCGTACAGCGGACCTTGTAGCTCCCAAGTTTTTCCAAGGTCGCGCGAGCGCGATACATACGTGGTGCCGTTCGGCGCTTCGAAGGCTTCCGCGAACAGGAACAGGGCCAGCAGGTCGCCATTGGGCATCTGCTCGACACCAGGATGGTAACCGTGTCGGCTGTGCACGTGCGGCTTCGGATTGTCGTAGATGACACAAGGTTCGACGTACTGGATCAGGTTCAGCCTGTTTTCGGTCATCGTAGGTGCGCTCATCGCGCTTATTGGCCAACTCCCAGCGCCCTTCGCGCTGGCGTCACGCCTATGCGCGCTGCTGCCGGCCAGCTGGCGGATACGTTCGCGTCGACAGATTCAACCAGCAGCCCACGATCCGGGGCATCCGACGTCGAATGAAATCTCAGGTAGTTGAGACCGCCCGTGAGCCGCTGAGCGCGGACGACTCCGGCGGGACGGCCGTCGACGTCGACATGGCACTCGCCTCGCGCCATGTCCCACTCCAGGGCAACGTTGTGCCAGCGATTCGCTGTCATCGTTGCATCCAGCAGTTTGCCATCGCTTGCGATCGGCAGGTTGAACACGTTGTAAAAGACATCCTCTTCATCGAACGGCACCGAGTAATGGTCGGTGAGGCCGATGTTGTTACCACCAAAGCCGTCGCGCAGCATCAGACGCAGTCGAAGCTGTCCCTTGTTGCCGACGGGGAAGTTCCACACGGCGCCGGAAGGCCACGCCACATCCTGCCGGCGCACTTCGAGCGCATTACCGCCCTGGGGCACCGGCACTAGTTCCACGCCGCGCGTCCCGAACGTCGACCAGTCGTCGACCCCCTGCGAGAAGTCGGTTGACTGCCGCGTCTCCTCGAGCCACCGCGGATCGAGCCGGAACAGATACCTGGGAATTCCCGTCTGCACCCACGTGGAAAATATCAGGTCGCCGCGTGCGGTCACGACTGGAAACGCGTACGCTGTGCCCCAGTCGCCATTCGGCGGCGGCGGATCCTTGCGCATGGGGTCGCGCAGGATCTCGCGGTGCCCTCGCCAGGTACGCCCCTCGTCCGACGAAATGGCTGCGTGCAAAACGTGACGGCCGCCGTACGCGTATGGGTAGCGATTGGCTTCGTTCCAGATCATCACGATTCTCTGATCGGGCAGCCGCACCAGCGCAGCCGGTGATTCGGACGCGAGGATGCTCGACGGCTTTGGCTGGCTCCAATGCGTGCCGCCATCGTGCGAAAACGATTCGTAGAACCGGCCCATCTGAGTGCGAATCAGCATCCACACGCGTCCGTCGTTTAGCTCGATCACGATCGGCTCGACGCCACCAATGGTGCCCAAGTCGGGCACCGGCACGACCAGTTCGTCGGGCGACTGCTCCCAGGTTTCGCCGCCGTCGTCGGAGTAAAGGGCCGACGAGCTGAACGAGCCTACGTAGGTGAACTGCTTGAAGCCGCCTCCACGATGCCCCCACCCGCGATCCGTCATGTATGAGATTGGCAGCAGAATCCGCCCATTGCGCAGTTGAACGACCGACAGGATGTCGCCGGCCCGGCCTTTCCAGATGCTTGTCGCCAGGCCCCACTGCGTGGCCTTGTTGCTCGATTTCACTTGCCAGATGTCCAGCACTGGCCCGGAGCGTACCGGTTTCTCGTCCGCCGATTTCGGTAGCACCGACCCGGTATTTCCGTCGTTCAAATAAAAGATATGGACTTCACCGTCGCGATCGGTGAACGCGTCAAAGTACCCGAATCCGCCGACATGCGCGGGGAGTTTGAATAGCGAATGCGGCTCGCCCCAGGTCACACCGTCGTTGCTCGAGTAGCGACCGAACATCTCTTGGCTCCGAACGTGCGTCGTCAACGAGAGAGCTAGCAGCCGGCCATCGCTGAGTCGCACCGGCTTGACCATGTTGTCGTGCGTCGAGGCGCTTTCGGCGAACTTTACCAGCACAGCGGGCGGGTGCGCCACGGCCCCGGCCCGCGAGGTGCTCAGTTTGGCGACGCCGTTTTCCGCGCGGGCACAGACCGATAGCAACACCGCGACTACCGCGATTGCCGGCTTCCAACCGCTTCCAGACAGGCGAGACCTGGACAAGTAATTCTCTCCTCAACGCATCCGGCGGCTGGGGGGCCGGGCCGGAGCGGCAATTAACGAAACGACTTCATTGGTTGCAAAACTGTTTGCCCACAGCCCGTTCAAGCCGGCGTCTCGCAGGGTGGGCACGGTTCAGGATCCCTCGCCGCGAAGGTACTCAGAACGAGTAGCGAACGGCCAGTTGGATATCCCGTCCGTCTCGCGCGCTGGTGATCTTCGCGCCTGAAGCCGAGTTGAAGAAGTAGTTGCCATTCGGAGTCAACAGGTTCGGGTGATTGAACAGGTTGAACGCCTCGGCGCGAATTTGCAAAGTGTGCCCTTCGTGCAGGGTGATGTACTTCTCCATTCCGAAGTCCGTCTCGTTGGTATGCGGCCCGGTGATGATATTCGGGTGCGAGTTGCCCTGCAGGTTGATCGTCTTCGACGCGCCTGTCACCGGGTCAACGTAGGTAGTCGGCGGGTGGTCCTTGAAGCAAGTGTAGTCGTACCAGTGATTGGCCGAGCGCTGATCTCCCGGCAGGTTGCCGTTGCAGACGCGATCTGGCAGACGGAGTCCTGAGGTGTAGACGGTGAAGGGGAAACCGCTCTGGAAGGTGTAGATGAAATTCGATCTCCAGCCGCCGAGCAGCATGTCGGTAAGCGCGTTCCACGACCGCCCGAATTCCTTACTGCGACCGAAGGGCAATTCATAAGAACCGGACACCGTGAGCCGGTGCCGCACATCGAAGTCGGCCTGGCTCCACAGCTTGCGAGCGATGGTTCCCGCCGCTGTGACGTCGGTCACGACGTTCTCTAGGGCGTCGAAGTTCGAAGCCTCGGCGAACGCATGTGACCAGGTGTAGCTCGTCAACATGGCGAACCCGTGCGAAGCTTCGTGCTTCACCGTCGCCTGGAATCCATCGTAATGCGAGTTGAAGCCTTTCTGCCGGAGGCCGAAGTTGCTGAAGCCGTTTGCGACCGCTTTGAGGTAGAGGTCATTCGAGTAGGTCTGGATGGTCGTCTGACCCATCAGGTTCACGCCATGGCTGCCGACGTCGCCAATCTCGACTCCCCATTTGCCACCCAGGTTATGACCTACCGTGAGATTCCACTGTTGCACGTAGCCAGCGGGATAGTATGGCGTGTTAGGGAGAAAGTACCCAGGGCTGCTGCCGCGGAGATAATCGAGTCCGTACGGGGCCTGGTCGAGGGTCTGCAGGTGCGGCTGATTGTCCGGCCACGAGCCGGCGTAGCGTGGATACCCGGTCACCAGTCCCTGGAACGGCGCAACCCATGAACCATACATCGTGCTGAACGCATCCTCGGTGGTGTAGAAGAGACCGTACCCGCCGCGGACGACCGTGTTGTTGTTGTTGAAGGGACGCAGTGCGAAACCGACGCGCGGAGAGAAGTTTTTCGCGTTTGCAGCGTACGGCCGGTTGGGGCCGCCGGTTTCATACTTGAATCGCACCAGGCTCAAGAGGCTCTGCGGCGCGCCCCGGGCATAGCGTGGCAAACCGGTGTTGAAGTCGAGTGACATGAAAAGGTTATCGGTGTTACCAAAGGGCTGCTCGTAGTCGTAACGCAGGCCCAGGTTCAGCGTCAGCCACGGCTTCACTTTCCAGTCGTCCTGCACGTAGCCGGAGACGATGTTGCGGAGCAAGTTCATGTTCGAAGGACCTGCCGTTCCGCCCAGCCCGTACGACACTAGGTTGGGGATTCCTACCAACAGATCGGTGAACGTCGAACCGGTCACGTTGTAGTACTGGTCATATCCCGGGATCCCTTCGTACACGCCGAAGTAGTACGCGCTGCTGCCGGAGTCGTATTGCCAGTTGAACATGTCGCGGGTGAACTCCCCGCCGAACAGCAAGGTGTGCGCGCTCTTCACCCACACCAGGTTATTCTTGAGGTAGTAGCTGTTGTTGTGGTGTTTGAAATCGCCGTCGTTGCCGATGTCATAACGCTGGTAGCCGATCGTGTACATCAACAGGCGACAGGTGCCGGGGAGAGTGTTGGTGGTTGCGTTGATACCCCAAGTGACGCAGAAGTTCTTGCCGTTATCACTCAGCGTAAACTGGCTGCCCGACTGGAACGACGCGTAGCTCGTCTTGAAGTCGTTCACCAGCCGTGGGGTGAAGACGTGCGTCCAGGTGCCTGCCCACGTACGATTGTGATCGACGCCGGTTTTGTCGCCCCAGATGTTCATACCGGGGCTGGTATTATCGTAATCGTTGAAGTCGTAGGTTCCGGTGATGCTGTCCTTGTCGGAGAAGTGGTGGTCGACGCGACCCAGATACTTCTTTTGTGTGTATAACCCGCCACGAAACAGGTGCAGGTTGAGGAATGGATCACCGTTGTAGTTCGGTGAGGGCCACAGGTCCATCAGCTTCTGACCAACCGGGGTGATCATCGACGAGGGGAGAACGTTGCCGGCGATCGGTTGCTGCGTGTACGGGTCTGTCAGGACAACAGGTTGTCCCGAGAATGGATTGATGGTCTGGCTCACGTCACCATGACGCTCGGCGTCGGTCGGCGCAAAAGTCACGATCTGCTGCCCCGGCTTTTTCTGATGGAAGAATTCGGTGCTGAAGAAGAAGAAGGTCTTCCGCTTGATGATCGGACCTCCGATCGTGCCGCCGTACTGATTGAACAGGTACAGGGGAAGCTTGTTGCGCTGGCCGCTGTAGAAGTACGGCAGCCCGTCGAGCGCCTTGTTGCGGTGGTATTCGTAGGCAGTCCCGTGGAACCGGTTCTCGCCCTGCTTGGTGACGATGGTCACGACCGCGCCGCCAGAGCGCCCGTACTGCGCAGAATACATATTCGTCATCACGCGAAACTCGCTGACCGCATCCAGCGCCGGCGACGACTGCATCTGGTTGTAGAGCGGGTCGGTGTTCGCCGCACCATTGATGTAGTAGCTGTTAAAGCTGGCGCGCGCGCCGTTGAAGCTGACATCCACACCCTTGCTGCCGTGAACGCCGCGCTTCGGGTTTCCGGAGACCGCTCCCGGCTCCAGCGCGGCGAGCTGAAGAAACTCGCGTCCGTTCAGTGGCAGGTGCGAGATGGCCTCGCTGCCGATAACATCGCCCTTCGAGGAGTCTTCCGTGTTGATCGCCACGGCCGTATCCGTCACGATGACTTCCTGGCTGGTGGCGCCCACCTGCATCTTGAAGTCAGTGCGCACGATCGTGCCGACCCCCACGTTGGCGGTCACGGCTTGTCTCGCGAAGCCTTCATGCGTTGCGGTCACGCTGTACTGGCCCGGGGCTAGGAAGGAAAATCTGTAGTCCCCGAGCGGACCGGTAGTGGTTTCGTTCTGAATGCCGGTGGCCACACTGGTCGCAGTGATCTGCACACCAGGGAGAACGGCGCCGCTTTGGTCGGTGGTGGTGCCAACGATCGCTCCTTGCGAGTTGCTCTGGGCCCAACCCAAACCCGCCAGCAGAGAAAGCAGCAGCAGTTGTTGTTTGGCAGTGTTCATAAGATCCTCGGTGGAAACTTGATGCATTTCCATTCTGTCGACAGTCGGCAATTTTGTGCGCTGTTTTGCCCGATGTCAAGGGGTTCTTTTTTTTCTGCAAAATAAGCCTTAAATCAATGTTCCGGCGATGCAGGCTTGTGTTTTTAGACTCAGATATGGCACCATCTGCCGACAGTCGACCATGCTTCCCGGCGCTTTTACTTTCGGAGATTGGCTCATTCTGGGTGGCTACATCGTTGCCATCAGCGTCCTCGGGAGTCTCTTCTATCGCAAAAAGACGAGTACGGGGGAGTTCTTCCTGGGAGGGCGCGCCATGAAGGCGATCCCGGTGGCGATCTCGCTTGTCGCCGCCGACATGAGCGCCATCAGCTACATGGGCGCCCCGGCCTGGACCTACCAGCATAATCTTGAGCTGGTCTGGTCGAGTTGGGCCTACCTGTTTGTCGCGCCGGTGGTGATGTACCTTTTCATGCCGTTCTACGCGCGCTTCAAGTTTTACACAGCCTACGAGTATCTGGAGCGCCGCTTCGACCTCAAAACGCGCCTGCTGGGCAGTGGGCTCTTTCTGCTCATGCGCGGCTCGCACGTGGCCATCGTCATCTATGCGCCCTCGCTCATCCTGTCGCTAATTACGGGTTTGCCCCTCGCCGCGTGCGTGCTGATCATGGGCGTCTGCACGACGATGTACACCACGCTCGGTGGCATGAAAGCGGTTATCTGGACCGATGTCCTTCAATTCTCGATCCTGATCGCCGGACTCCTGACCGTCTGCTGGCTCTCGGTGGCGCACATTCCGGGAGGGGTCGCCACCGTCTTTCACGTCGCGCGCGATTCGGGCCGGCTTCACCTCTTCAATTTCTCTTCCGATATCACACAAATCACCACCTTCTGGGCAGCAGCCCTAGGCGGCGGTTTCATGGCCCTGTCGACGCTCGGCACCGACCAGGCTTACCTCCAGCGCTACTTCACGACCCGTTCGCTGAAGGACGGCCGTCGCTCGATCTTGCTCGACGCCATCATCGTGGTTCCCGTCTCTCTGATGCTCTACTCGGTCGGGCCAGTGCTGTTTACTTTTTACCGCTTCCATCCCGGAGCGTTGAACGGCCTGCCATCCAGCGACGCAATCCTCCCCTTCTTCGTCATGAAGGAACTCGGCGGCTGGTTCGCGGGACTGGTCATTGCATCGATCTTCGCGGCCTCGATGGCGGTGATGAGCGCCGGCATCAACGCGTTGACCACGGCCACTACCGTCGACTTCTACGGGCGACTTTTGCGGCCGCACTGTTCCGACAGCGAGGCAGTCCTGGCGGGACGCGTTGGAACGGTGGCGTGGGGCGCCGCCGCGACGGGAGCAGCCCTGTTCGCCAATCGCCTCGGCCCTATCATCAACGCGTTTAACATGATCAACAGCTTCCTCGGCGGACCGGTGCTGGGGATTTTTCTGCTGGGCATGCTGACCCGCCGCACGCGCGGCACCTCGGCGATCCTGGGAGGAGTCGCGGGACTCGCCAGTGTCTCGCTCCTCGCGTGGAAGACGCCGGTCGCGTTCTTCTACTATGCAATCGTTGGAACGGCGGTTACGTTCGCTTTCGGATGGCTGTTGGGCTTCCTGCAACCCGCACGTGATCCAGCCGAATTGAGAGGACTAGTTCTCGGACTCGAAGCTCCGGCCCAAAATACGGGGGAAACATCGGCTCCAGCTCTATCCAACACCGCGGTTCTGAATTCGTGATGTCTTCCCCTGTGAAGGAACAACGGCCATCGAAACTCCCGGCTTACCGTTCGTCACTTCGATCGAGTCTCCGTTACATGATTTCCAGTTCGCGGCCGGATCTCGCGCTGTTCAACACGGCATGGAACGCCGCCACGGTACGGAGCTCTTCGTCAATGGTCGACATCGTATACGGCGCCTTACCTGTGGCCGCGTCGAGGTAGTGACGCATCTCGCTAAGGTAGCAGGATTCGTATGTGAAGCTGGGCGCCGCCGCCGCGGGGATATACCCGGAAGTAGCGCGTTGTGCGGCGACCAGCTGCGTCGCCTCACGGCTGGCATCCATCGCGCGCGGCCAATCGCTCGCCTGCTCGAAGCCGATCTGGTCCGCTCGATTCTGTTTTGCTGAGTACAGCCGAATTGCTGTCTGGTTCTGGTGCCACTCGATCGTGCCCTCTTCGCCGACGATGCGGACGTGACGCCCGACCGTGCCCCGTTCGATGATGTCATGGTGAAAGAATCCGACTGCGCCATTCTCAAAGCGCATCAGAATATCGTGCGTGTCAGGGCCTGTAATCTCGAGGGAACTGACCTTCGCCAGCCGCGCCTGGATGTGGGTTGTCGGTCCCAGCCACCAGTGGATTGCGTTCAGTTCGTGCAGCAGCATATCCATGCCCGCCCCGCCGAGTTTCTGATCCCTGGCGTAAAACTTGCGATAGTCTTCGTATGGGTGCCAATCGGGCAAGTAATTCCCCAGGCTGTATTCGAGATACAGTGGCTTGCCGATTGCGCTCCGTTCGAGCAGATCGCGGATAACGCGGTATGGAGGATAGTAGCGGATTGTGTGGCTGACGCCGAGCACCGGCGAGCTACGGTCTTTTGATTTGCTCGCAAGTTCTTTCAGGGTGTCATAATCGAGCAGGAATGGCACCTCAGCGAAGACATGACGACCGTCATCCAGCCCGCGACGTACATAGCGTTCATGCAGGGCTGGAGGCGTTGAAACGACGAGCGCGTCCGGCCTGTCTCGCAGGGCGGCTTCGAGATCCGTGAAACCGCGCACGGAGAACGCAGAAGCAACCTCCTCGCATCGTTCCCTTACGGGTTCAAAGAGTAGCACGCCTCCAGGATTGAGGTATGTAAGATCGCGTAAACGGCGCCGCCCCATCGATCCACCGCCTACCACCAGCACCTTCATCGTGCCCCTCCGCGATACGACCTTTCAGGATCAGCGTAGCTCACGGGTTACCTCGCAGCCCTGCATACTGTGATCTGTTGGTTAGACGATGTTTGCAGCTTTTAAACCGAGCACCTGGGCACGAATATCGACACCCACTGCCTCGCTCCACGCCTGGAGGATGCGGTTGTAGATAGGGCCGCCGACTGCACCGTCACCGACCGTCACGCCATTGAAACGGGTCACCGGCGCCATGCAGTAGGGCGTCGTAGTCACGAAAGCTTCGTCGGCTGTAATAGCGTCGTGCACTTGTAGGTCGCGTTCGACGAATGCTATGCCAAGCTTGTGGCAAATTTCGATGACGACTTTGCGGCTGATGCCAAGCAGAATGTTGCGCGGTGCCGCCGAGTACACGGTCCCATTCCTCACCAGCAGGAAGTTCGAGCCGCTCGTCTCCGTCAGATTCCCTTGGAGGTCCAGCAGCAGCGGCATGGCACATGGATCGACCAAGTGCGCCTCCTGCTCGGCAAGCCACCAGTGTAGGCGGCTGCGGTTCTTGATCTTTGGATCGACGCATTCGGGCGGTACATGCCTCGTCGACGGGGTCACCAAGTGCAGGCCCGTTTCGAAGAAATGTCGGAAGAGGTGGAACGGAAGCGGAAACGAGTGAATACAGAACGTCGGCGTAAGTTTCCCACCAGGGGCCGCCGAACCAGCGTAAACGAAATTCTCGCCTGGCGTTATGAAGTAGACGATGGCAAGTTCGGTGTCCGGACTCGCCGCTTCGGCATTCTTCCGCACGAGTTCGCGCGTGATTCCTGTTGTCTCATCGAGGGAGATTGGGGGCGAAATACGCGAATACTTGCAGGAATCGTAGAAGCGGCGAACATGGTCTTCCAGCCGGTAAGTTCGTTGCTGGAACGTGCGCAGTAGGTCGGTGACTGTCGCACCCAGCACGATGCCGAAATCGTAAATCGAAATATTCGCTTCCGAGGCGGGCACAAACCGTCCGCGAATGTAGACTACCGGTTCTGACAGCATGATGGTTCGCCTTCTCTTACGACAGCGCGCGCTCTACGGCAGCCAATGTCTGATCAACCGTGTCGTCAGTATGCGCGGTGGAGATGTACCAGCGTCCGTCCGGTAGTGCCAGCACGCCTTCGTCGAGCAGTGCGAGGACAAAGTTGCTGTACGACTGCGTGTCGGCGGCGAGCAGGTCGCGGTAGCGGCGAGCCGGCCGCTCCATGAATGAAATGTGGAAGACCGCTGCCTCCCCGGCGGTGATGACCGGATAGCCGCGCGCAAGCAAGCGCGATTGGATCCCAGTACGCAGCTTCGATCCGAGTCGCTGGAAGTCGCGATACACGGCGCCGTCATCATGCGCAAGCACGTCGAGCGTCGCCTTCGCAGCCGCTAGAGCGATCGGATTCCCATTGAGCGTCCCTGCGTGCACGACTTGTCCCATGGCAATAAGATCCATGAATTGCCTGCGGCCGGCGAGTGCGCTCAGCGCCAAGCCGCCTCCGATCGCCTTCGCATACGTCGCAAGGTCCGGCACGACCCCATACCATTGCTGGGCGCCGCCCAGAGACAATCGGAAGCCGGTGATCACCTCGTCGAAAATGAGCAGGGCGCCGTTGCGGGTGGTGACGTCGCGGAGAAACTGGAGGAAGCCGGGTTCGGCGGGGATGCAGCCGCTGTTGCAAAGCAACGCTTCGCAAATGATTGCGGAGATTTCGCCGCCCTGATCAGCGAAGAGCCGCTCGACGCCTTTTCGGTCGTTCCATTCGGCGATTACGACATCGTCGTGCGGCCGCTGTCCGGCACCCGCGCCTATCGGTACGCTATTCGCGTTCGCGATGTCCGCCGCGCTCGGGTGATAGCTCACTAGTACCGAGTCGTCCCACCCGTGGTAGTGACCTTCGAACTTGAGGAACTTGCGGCGGCCTGTCGCGGCGCGAGCCAGACGCAAGGCCACCTGCACGGCCTCGGTTCCACTGTTGGCGAATGCCACCAGGTCCGCGCAGGGAATCATGCTCTTGAGTCGCTCCGCCACTTCATACTCAAGTTCGTGTTGAGCGCCGAAGGTGAGGCCCCGCCGTACCTGCGCGGCCACGGCGTCGGCGATCTCGGGCGGTGCATGGCCGAGAATCAGCGGTCCCCACGCTAAGCCGTAGTCGGCGTAAGTATTGCCATCGACGTCGGTGATATAGGGGCCTTGGCCGCCAGAGAAATATAGAGGATAGGGACGTGCGGAGCGGCGCAGGCCGCTAGACACGCCGCCGGCAAGTGACTGCTGGGCACGTTCAAAAAAGGCAAGCGATCGTCCCGTCTTGCTGCGAAGGTTGCGCTCGCGTCGTTCTAGTTCGAAGCCAGTAGCTGTGTGCATCTTGTGGATTATAGCCTCCATTCTGTCGACTGTCGACAGTGCTCTATTGACTTAGTGCGAGTCGGAAGCCGATGCAATCAAAACGTCCGTCGGTAGGGTCTTCGTGGCGGTAGGCACACCAGAGGACCGTTGGATCGACACTCTTGTACGATCCCCCGCGACAGACCGGATTCAGACGCATGTCGCGGATCCGCGTTTCGTCGTAGCACATCCTCGATGCGTCGGACGCAACCGCTTCGTAAGTTTCCTCGCACCATGACCACATCGAGCCCGCCATATCATTTACGCCGTAACCATTCGGCGGAAAACAGCCGACGTGTCGTGGAGCGCCGTTTGGATTGTTGAAGTCCGATCGCCCGTCCGGCGAATCGTCCCCCCACGGGAAGCGCTTCCCTTCAAAGCCGCCGCGAGCCGCTTTCTCGAATTCCGCATCACGAACCAGGCGATACGGTTTGCCGGTCACTCGAGCGAGCCACTGCGCGTACCGCGTCGCATCAATCCAACTAGTAAATGCGACCGGAGAGCGAAGATCGCGGAAGCGCGGGTCAGTACGCAACTCCGGTGCAATTGCATAACGCGTTGCGTCAGCAAACGCAAGGTACTCGCCTACCGTGACAGCGTGTTTGGCGATTCCGAAGGCGGGCACATCCTGCATTTGCTCGCGCCAGGGATGAGGCAACTTGGAATCGTGTGGAAATTGCGGCTGGCCCAACATAACCGGACCCGCAGGAATGATGACGATTTCCGGCTCCGTCACGGGGTGTGCGAATTCAGCACAAGAAACTTGGGTCTGCGTTGTCATGAGAACATCAGAAAGAGCCTCCCCGGGTAAATCTGGGGAGCGGTCTTCTACTCCCTTTCTCCTTGCCACGATTTCGGAATTTCGGCCTGGAATGTCCACTTGCCGCGCACGCCCGGACCAGACTCGCCACCGCTGCCGACGACGATATTGCCGATGCGGAAAAACTTCGCATCTGCCACGCCATGCGGCAGGGGCCCTGCGGGCTGAAGATTGTGTTCCGGATGGTAAAGATAGACTTCGCTGGCGTACTTGTCGGTGTAGCCAGCCAGAACGAGCGCGCCCTGTCCAAGCCCGACTGCCCACCACGATCGATTGGCAACAGTCAGGTCGGGCAGTCGGGTCCACTTCTTCGCCGAGGGATCAAACTTGTACGCGTCGCGCAGGTTCACGACATCGGCTCCGCCGGCGGTCGCACCGCCGAAGACGTAGATCTCACCTGCGATCTCGGCCATCGCATGACTAATGCGTCCCGGCCCCGGCAGTGGCGGCAACACCTCCCAGGTCTTTGCCTTCCGATGCCAGCGCCAGAAGGTATTGGTGACGCCCGCGTAGTCGCCTGCCTTTGCCATTCCGCCGAGCACGTAAATGGAGCTGCCCGAGGAGATTGCGACCGCATAAAGCCGCGGTTCGGGCAACTCGGCCTCCGGCAAAGCCCTCCACTTGCCTTCGTGGAGTACCAGGGCGTCGCGCCTAACTTCGGTTCCCGAGCCGCCGCCGAAACAGTAAATGTCCTCACCGAGCGTTACTGACGCGGCGTCGCTGCGCGGTGCGGGCAGCGGCGAGCCGTTTTCCCATTGGCCTGAGCGTGGGTCGAAGATCTGCACCAGGCCGGTCCAGTGCTTCTGCTTGTTTTCCCAATAACTGCCGCCGATCACGAGCAGCTTTCCCTTCTGGACTCCGGCCATGTAACCCGCGACAGGTCTCGGCAATTCCGCCATCTCCTTCCAGGCGAGCTGTTGCGCATGGGCTGTAGTTCCGAGCGTGGTTGCTGCCATAATCACCAATCCGAATTTAAGCATGTTGCCTCAGCCTTGTACGCGATTCGGAAAGACTCCGAGCCTGTCATAGAACTCCTTGACACTCGTCATCTCTCGGTCGGTATAGCTGTGCTGCGGCGGCCGCAAATAGCGCGCGGCGACGCCAAAGTACTCGAGCGTCGCGTGCCAGAACGGCGCGGAGAAATTCTGGATGAAGGGATGATCGTATTTCTCGACGATCTCGGCTTCAGCAGCATAATCGTTCCGCTCGACCGCTCGCCAGAAGCGCACCGCAATTTCCGGCGCGAAAGTTGCGTAGGAGTCAAAGTACGCGCTTGCACCGTATGGCTGACCGACCATGTACCAGGCGAGACCGCCGCCGGAGAAGCAATTGATGCGCTTGCCAAACCGAATAACTCCGTCGACGTAGTACTCAAGGCTGACGTCTTCCTTCAGTGCGACGATCGAGTCGATTTGCGCCAGCTTTTCCAGCAGTGACATCGGAAAATCGCCGTGAAGAACGATCGGCAGCGCAGTCGAGGCGGCAACTTTGCGATAGTGCTCGACGACACCGTCTTCACTGGCGCCGCCTGGCTTGAGCACCTGGAGCGCGGTGGCGTCAATCGATTCGGCGTGATGCGCGAAGTCCATCGTGCGCTCGGTCCACCATGGGCCAGTGCCGACGATCGTCATACCGCGGCCCGCAACAACATCGGTTAGCACGCGAGAGAGGTGCTTCACCTCGTCGTAGGCCAGGAACGAGTACTGGCTATCACCCGCGGTGAGTTCGAAAATTGATATGTTATTGCGCAGGTCCATTTCGACCATGCGACGCAGGCCGACGCTGTCGAGGCGAAAATCGGCGGTAAACGGGGTAGGAATTGAAACAATCGGGCCTCGCAGGCGCCGCTTGAACTCGGCGGGCGAAAGCCGACTGGAGGCAGTCGCCGATTGCGTCACACACGGAAACGCCCGTGACGCTCCGACCACTCCTACTGCCCTGAGAAACTCACGACGATTCCACTCGAATTGGCTTCCTCTCACGGCGTTGCCTCTACTTGATTGAACCTGTGACGAGAAACAAAGGCTCCCCAGGTTGCACGACGGGAAACGCGTGAACCATAGCGACAGCGCCGTCGCACGACGAATAAAAAGTCTCGATCAACTGCCCGTGCAAATCTACGGTATGACCGAGTTTCTGGCCGGTTTTGACGTTGTCGAGCAGTTCGACCGCGGGAATCAGAAATCCGGGACGAATTGCGGCGACGCTCGCGTCGATATTGCCGTCTCCGTGCAGGACCCGAATGGGCGGCTGCGCGTTCACAACGCCTGGAAGTACTTGCAGATGCCGCAGCAAGTTCAACAACCCGGCCTTGAGCATCTCCAGTTCACGCGCGTCGATACGGCCTGCGCCAGCGGCCTCGGTGTATAGCCACGGGATGCGCCGCGACGCGGCGAACGAGACTGTGCGGCCCGGCGCGATGTTTGAATGTGCCCAAATCACTGGCGCACCAAAAGCCAGGGCGGCTTCGCGCGAACGAGGGTCGCCAGCGTCGTATCCCACCATGCACGGCATGAGCAGCTTCACGCCGCCGCTGTGCAAGTCGAGAAAGAAGTCAGCACGTGCGATGATCAGATCGCCGAGACGAAAGGCGATCACTTCCGTTGCACTGCCATCGGTTCGGCCGGGAAACACACGGGCAAGATTCCCTTGGTCGAGCGGGCTGGTGCGCGTACCATTCCAAAAAGCCGGCGGATTCGCAACCGGTACGGCGATGAGCGTCCCGGCCATCGCTGCCGGATCTAGGCCAGCAAAGACCTCCCAGATCGCGCGTACGCCTTCATATTCGTCACCATGCACGCCGGCCGTGACAACCACGGTTTTGCCGAGACGCGCGCCGCGCGCCAGCAGCACAGGAAGGGTGATGCCGGTCGCCTCCGGTCCGAGGTCCAGCGCAAGCGAATGCTTGCAGCCGGCCCGGTACTCGGCAGGGTCAAAATCGCGGGCGCAGACCCGGTGTTCTCTGATTTGTCTAGCCGTTTCCATTCACGATCTCAGTAGGCGAGAAACCCGCCATCCACGACAACAGTAGTCCCAGTCAGGAACGTAGCATCATCCGACGCCAAGAACGCGACCACCCGACCAATCTCTTCCGGGCAGCCGCGCCGGCCGAGCGGCGTAACTCGAAGAAAGTGTCCACTCGCGCCGGATTGCTTGATCTCGTCAACAGCGTTGGCGCTGGTGTCTGTCCTGATGTCGCCCGGCGCAATGCAGTTCACGCGAATGCCGTGCGGCGCCAGTTCAATCGCCATGGATTGCGTCAGCATGATCTGCGCGGCTTTTGTTGCGCAATAAATGCCCGCGTTCTCCTGGGCGGCATAGCCACCTACAGAACTGATATGAACGATGTTGCCACCTCGGCCGCGCTTGATCATGTCCCGGGCGACCTCCTGCGAGCAGTAGATTGTGCCCTTCACGTTTGTATCGATCACGTTGTCGACGAGGACAGCCGTCGAATCGACAAAAGATGCAAGCGCCCGGCTGCCGGTCACGCTGGCATTGTTGACCAGCAGGTCTATGCCGCCGAAGGCGGCGATTACCTCTGCTATGCACCGCGTGACCGCCGCTCGATCGCGAATGTCAAGCTGCATAGCCGTGACGTCCGCGGGCTTCAGACGCTCCACAGCCTCACGACCTCGACTCTCGTCACGCTGTGCAATGACGACATGGGCACCGCGCTCGGAAAGGACTTTTGCCGTTCCGAAGCCGATCCCAGTCGCTCCTCCGGTCACCAGCGCGATTTTTCCCGACAGGCTCATATCGGATCCAGAGGATAAATCGGCCGCTTGAGCCGCTTGTACTCGAAGCGCCGCACATCAGCGGCGGCAAGGCCCGGCGTATCGACTTCAATGATGCGCTTAGCAATGGGTGCATAGGCTGCGCGATACGCAATCGCGGCTTTCACGACAATGATGCGGAGGCGGCCCGGCTCGATCCCGAGGGTGCGCAGCTGCTCCAAGTTCCACATCGGCATGCGTCGTTCGGTCAGCACGACCAGCACCCCGCCCGTATCGACGACCGCGGTACGGCCCTGGTCCTCGCGCACACCATCGCGCATGGGGCCGATGTTCCGGAAGACCCCGTCGTGCAGGGACCGCACGACGCCGGTGATCTCAACTGGAACGCCATGGTGGCGGTCCACTTTGGCGCCGACACAAACCTTAACCCGCGTCCGCACACCGGAAGCGATGCACGCCCGCACCGCTTGCGAGTCGCAGAGCAACACCAGCGAACCGCACGCGCCCTGGCGCAGAAGCTCGGCCAAAACAATGGTGCCGTCGCCCGGAGTCCCTGCCCCAACGTTGTCACCCACGTCGACCAGCACCGTGGGTCCATCGGGCTGCCCAGTCGCTTCTTGCACCGCTTCACGGACCTGAGGTAGCTCGCGTGCGAACTCCGCTCGGCGCGTCCATGCCTGGTTGGCCAGGGTCTCGGCGGCCGTGCATGCAAGTTCGCGCGTTTCTCCGATCGCCAAAACTGCATACCCCGCGTGGGGCACATCGGTGTACGGGAAACCAGCAGCAACGGTGACGCTTATAATGCCTGGCGTTCGCTCGCATCGATGCGCCGCCTCCATCATCTCTGCCATTGGCGCACGTTCCGTGCATTGAGACAAGATGTGTGGGAGCAGCGGACAGCGCGCCAAGACCATATGCGGGTACAGGTCGTCGCGCAGCATGCGATTCAGAATCTCGGCCGCCTCCAGGCCACGCTCCACCTGGTCGACGTGGGGGTACGTATCGTAACCAACGATCGCGTTCGCCCAGTGCACCATCTCATCGGTCAGGTTCGCGTGAAAATCAAGTGTCACGACCAGCGCTACGTTGGGCCCGATCGCTGCGCGGACTCGACGCAGGATTTCCCCATCCGCGTCGGCAAAATTGTCCGTTACCATCGCCCCGTGCAGCATCAGGAGCACGCCGTCGAGCGGCCCGGCAGACTTCAGGCGACTGACCAACTCCGCTACAAGGTGCTCGAAGCACCCAGTGGTTACGGCGCCAGCAGGCATGCCCCAGGCCATTAGTGTGGGGATAACATCAAATTCGAAGCGCTGCGCGCCTTCGAGGAAGCCCTCAATTTCCGAACAGGTGCCGGCCCAGCTCGGGATAACGTCGGCGCCGTATTGCAGCTGGCATTCTGCGAAACGCTCTAACGTCATCGGCTGCGAGAAAAACGTGTTGGACTCGTGATAAATCCCGCCAACCGCCACGCGCATCAGACTCGCGCCTCCAGAAGTTGCGGGCCGATCTCCGACTCGTCGATGAGGGTACTGCCGTTTTCCCCCACCGCTTCCGCCAGAGATTCCGGATCTTTGAAACCATGCCCGGTAACGAGGCAAACCACGAGCTCGTCGCTCCCGAGCAGCCCTTGACGTTTCGCGCGCAAACAGCCGGCCAGCGCAGCAGCGCCGGCAGGCTCGGCCCAGATACCTTCAGTACGCATCATCAGCTTCTGTGCGGCATAGACCTCGGCGTCGGAGACTCCGATTGCCGTCCCATCTCCACAACGCAACTCCTTGAGGGCCGTGCTTGCATCGATGTCGAACGGCACAGCCAGCCCACTGATCCGTGTCGTGCTAGTCACCGGAAGAATCTCGTGTCTGCCCTCTACGTATGCCGACACGACGGTTGGGCAGCCCTCCGGCTGAACGGCGTGAACTCTTGGACGACGCCCTTCGAGCGCTCGAAACCCGCGGCTGACAGCGGTGAACAAACCGCCGCCGCCGACCGGGACAAACACGTGCTCGATCTCGCCCGGGCACTGTTCCACCAGCTCGTTGGCGATCTTTTCGACCCCTTGCATTCCCGTTGGACAATAACGATAGGCGGACACGACAGCGGGAATGCCGCTCTCGTCCGAGATAGTTCTTAGCCGCTCGTAAACCCGGGCAGTGACTTCGGGCGACGTGATGAAACCGCGCACGCGAAAGACGCGTGCTCCGTGCGCCTGCATCTGCTGGAGCTTGGCGGCGGGAGCGAACTCGTTGACGAAAATCGAGCAAGCAATCTGGTAACGGGCGCTGTAAGCCGCGAGCGCCGCACCGGTGTTGCCTGACGAAGTGGCAATGCACGAGCCGAGTCCGCGCTCTCGAAAATCCGGCAGCAGCGCGGCAGTGAAGCGATCCTTGTACGAGCCGCTTGGATTGCACATCTCGAGCTTAAAGAAAATGCGCACCCCGGCGCGTGGTCCGATGCTGAGGCTCTCGACGACCGGCGTATGGCCTTCGCCCATGCTCGCAAGCTTGTTCAAAAGATGAGATCTCCCTGCCCGATTTGCCGGCCAATAAATCCCTGTCGACACTGGGCGATCGCCGCGTCGAGGTGGCGCTGCCCGCCGCAGAGCGTGAAGAGACCATGCCCTGGAAACAGGCCTTCGACGCCAAGGCCCGCGAGTTTGTCGATGTCAGCGCGATATCCCTCCATTCCAGACCCATCCGCATTGATCAATCCCAGCACGCCGCCATAAAAAACGACGTCGCCGGAGAAAAGCCACGTTCTCCCGCCGGCTCGCGCCAAATAGCAGTGGGCATCGCGGCTATGGCCGCGGACATGAATGGCCGTGAATTCCACGCCCGCCTCCGAGAACTTCTGTCCGTCTTCGACGGTCATGTCCACCTGGCAGGGCTGCAAACGGAAATCAGGGGGATAGACACCCTGTTCGCGCGCGACACGCAATCCGCTCATCTCCTCGTCGCCGGTTTCTAACGCTGCGCGCGTGGACAGGGGAGTAAGGACTCGGCACCCGGTTTTTGTCCGCAGCCCCGCGGCGCCGCCGCAATGATCCGCATGGCAGTGAGTGATCAGGAGTGCAGAAACGGGCAGTCCGGGAAAATCGCGACCCAGGTTGCGCAGCAATTGCACGGTGTGGGTGCCGGAACCGCTGTCGATGAGAACAGCCGCTTCGCGGCCGCGCACTGCGTACACGTGGCAATCGAGCGGCCCGGAAATGCCGAATTGCATGCTGCCGACCACGGCTAGCGAGTCGCATACGCGCATTAAGTTGTCGACAGTATACCGGTTGGTCTCTCCCGTCAAGCCCACATCTGTGTCACCGGAATTTCATAATTTTTTCGCTCGACACGAGCGTTTTCGCCGTGTACTCTGTCGACTGTCTGCAGTCAAAAGAGGGGCGCGCCCGCTGCCGACCGCAGGAGTCCTTGTTCATGGCCAAGCAATTTGGAGTCGTTCCGCCTATTGGGACACCGGTTACGGAAGACGATCGCGTCGACGAACCATCGTTGCGTCGGCTCGCCCGTTACGTTGTCGATGCCGGGGTCAATGGAATCCTCGCCAACGGAACCATGGGGGGATTTGCCTTCCTTACCGACGAAGAGCAAATCCGCGCGGTATCGATTGTTGTTTCGGAGGTCAACGGCGCCGTCCCCGTCATGGGAGGGATCGGCGAGACCAGCTCCAGCCGCGCCATCCGCAAGGCAAAGCAGATCGCCGCTGAGGGTGTTAATCACCTGACCGTGCTTGCTCCTTACTATTTCTTCGCCACCCAGGAAAACCTCTACGCATTCTTCTCCCAAGTCGCAGCAGCCGTCGATTTGCCCATTTTCCTCTACGACAACCCGGTGATGACGAAGAACAGCATCCATCCGGAAACCGTCGCCCGGCTGCGAGAATCGGTGCCTAGTATTGTTGGCATCAAGGAGAGCAATCAGGACTGCATCAACCTGCAAAAGCTCATCGACCTGAATCGTTCCGACGAGTTTTCCATTTTGACTGGCAGTGAGTCTCTGATCGTCGTGGGCCTGCAGATGGGCTGCGATGGGTTCATCGGCGGGCTGCACAACATTTGTCCCCACATGGCAGTGGCGCTGTACGCTGCGTTCCGTCGGGGGGATATCGAATGTGCCCGCGCCTTGCAACGCGACCTGGACGCCACTTGGCAACTGTTCAAGTACGGCAACATCTGGGGCGCTTTCGACGAGGCGCTCCGCCACCTTGGGATAGCCGAATGCGCCACCGGCGCGCCGTACGTGTCCCCGCTCTCGCATGAAGACGCACAGAAAGTGCATGCCATCCTAGATCGGTATGTAAAGCCGTACCTGATGGCCGCGGCTACACGTTAACCGAGGAAATGCTGGCGAAGCGTGCAGGATCGTGGTAGCGAACGGAGAGGTGAGCCAGCATGATCTTCTCAGCCGGTTCGTCGGAACGGCCACAGATGAAGTCGTAAAGAGGACGGTGGGAGTCAAGAACGATGCGGAGCTTCTCGCTGCGCAACAAAGTTCGTACTGAGTGCGCGAACAGCGGCGCGGTCAGGCTGCTAAGGATCTTTTCCAGATACTCGTTGCCGCTGTAGTTCCAGATTGTTCGATGAAAATCGAAGTCTACTCGCATCGACAGCTTGGTTGGGGTCGGCTCCATGTTTTCCATCGTGACTAGAAGTTGCTCGAGTTTCTTTTCCCGTTGTGGAGTTAGGTGCTTGCGGGCGAGGCGCATAGCTTCTGCTTCCAGAACGACGCGCAGGCTGTTGATTTTCTGAATGTCCTCCTCTTCGAGGCTGACGACAAACATGCCGCGCCGGGGGATGTTCACAATGAGGGATTGCTCCTGCAACTGTTGCAAAGCTTCTCGCACGGGAGCGCGGCTGACGTGGAGGTCGCGGGCAAGCTGGCTCTCGTTCAAGCGCTCTCCTGGGCGGATCTTGCCACTGAGAATGGCGTCCGCCAGCACCTCGACAGTGCGGTCTTTGAGCGTTCCGTTGTTGCGAATGGGTTGAAAGATGGACTCTTTGACCACAAGATACCTCGACAAGCTAAATGAGTGTACTCCGTCGACGGTATCGTGCAAGTTTGTATGTGTCAAGGAATTATATGGTGACACTGTAATGTTTTTTGCCGACAGAGAGAGCCGGAACCGGTGCCGCGCGGTGCCGCCTGCTGCGGCTCCGCACAACGGCCGTGAGACCAGCCTCAATGGCCGCGTCATGCAAAATTCGACGAACGGGAACCTCATCTCTAATATTCCGCAGCTTGTTGAATTTGTTTCTAGATGGATAACTCTCGAGCCCGGTGCCGTGATTGCGACTGGGATACCTCCTGATGTGGGATCTGCCCGGACTCCTCCGGTCTACCTCGGGCAGGGCGATACGGTCGAAGTGGAGATCGAGCGCATTGGAGTACTTGGTAATACGATCTGCCGCGACGGAGGTGCTGAATAATGCCGAACCTCACCGTACGGCCGGGACCCAGCCGCCGAGAGTTTCTGAAGAACGCTGCCTTAGCGGCCGCGTTTCTGCCGGTCACCGGCGCGGCCTCACGGCGAGCGCTTCCCTTGTCGGCGGATCAGAACGCCGGTCATTCCGCGCCGGAAATGATCGAAATTCCGCAGTACATGACATTCGCCGCGTTGCCCGACCGAAGCATCATCGGCATTCATGGTGGACTCGACCGCGGAAACGCTGTCGCGCGCTACAGCTCTGACGACGGCGCCACCTGGTCGGATCCAACCCCCCTGTTTGCACTCGACACCGCGACCGGCAGCTGGTCGCTACAAAACACCTTTCTCGATCGAAGCGGCGAGCTGCAGGTCCTCGCAAGCAACGACGCGAACACGATCCGCGACAAGAAGCCATTCTACGAGATCCGCTTCGACATTTGGCACATACGTTCGCGTGACGGGCGCCGCTCGTGGAATTCGCCGGTCCTGGCGTGGAAGGGATACGCCGGATCGTTGCTCTCCTTCCTCGAACTCGGTGACGGCCGTGTCGTGGTGCCGTTCTGCTACCTTACGCCGCGGACCTGGGCTAACCGCGGCACTGGCTTTGATCACTTCACCTATATGGGTCGCTTCAGCTCGTCGGCCGCCTATTCCGACGATGGCGGACAAACCTGGCATACCGCTCCCAACGAACTGAAAGAGCCAGTGCCGCAGATCGGCGACGATGGCGGCATTGAGCCGATCGTTCTTGAACTGAAGAACGGCCGACTATGGATGCTGATTCGCACTCAGAACGACCGCTTCTATGAGTCGTTTTCCGACAACCGCGGCGCCACTTGGACCCACCCCGTGCCCACCAGTATTCTCTCGTCCGACTCGCCGTGCAGCCTGAGCAGGTTGCGCGATGGTCGCGTGGTCATGTTCTGGAACAACACGCTTCGCTATCCATATGCGAACGGAGGACGCGCGGTGCTGCACGGAGCGATCTCGGAGGACGATGGCCGCACCTGGCGAGGGTACAGGGAAATCGCCGCCAATCCGCTGGCCATCGAACCGCCGCCACCGAATGGCGACCACGGCGTTACCTATACTGTCCCGGCGCTAACGCCGACCGGTAAGCTCATCACCTCGCTCAGCACCGGCCCAGGCGGCGGCACATACGTACTGCGCGTCGATCCCGAGTGGCTCTATGAAACTGCGCGGAACGAGGACTTCACCAAGGGACTGGGCGGTTGGACGTCGTTTGGAACTCGTGGCGTCGGACTTGAAGCCGATCCCGGCAATCAGAACCGGCAGGTACTCGCGATTCGCAAGCCTGACGAGGACTGGCCGGCTGGTGCGGTTTGGAATTTTCCCGCTGGCAGGGTCGGAACTCTGCGCTTGCGGTTAAGAGTCGAGCCGCAGTTTGGCGGTGCGCTGATTGGACTGACCGATCACTTCTCCGTTCCCTTCGACGACCAGGACAAATTCTGGAACGTCTTCAGTTTTGAGATCGGGCCTCGCGGAGTCCTCCCCCAGGGAGGCCGCATCGAGCCAGGACGCTGGCATGACGTTGTGTTCGATTGGAATTGCTCGTCCCGGAGACAGTGCGACATTGCTGTCGACGGGCGGACGCTCGCGCGCGTAAACATGCAGCGGGAAACAGCAGGCGCGTCGTACCTACGCCTTCGCTCGACAGCTCTAGCCCATGATCCCGACGGCTTCCGCATCGCCTCTGTAAATGTCGACGTCGGTGAGAGCTGGAAATGACAGGTCGTACTGACGAGCTACAGTGGATGTCAGCTTTCCGGATCACATAGGAGGCCGTCTTGCGAACTGTACTTCGAATGATGCTCGTGTTGTCGCTGGCCGCACCGGCTGCGGCGGATCAGGTTTTCCTGAATAACGGTGACCGTATTAGCGGCAGCGTGCAGTTCGATAGTGATGCGGTAACGGTCGCGTCCGCGCTATTTGGCGCGGTGAAGGTTCCCCGAAGCGCGGTGGCCAGGATCGTGCTCGAAAAGCCACAAGCCCTGCTCGTCCGCAACAACGTTGTCAAGGCGAGGGAAATCTCATTCAAGGCGAACGATGCATCTATTGGGCTTGACGACGGCAAGACGATCAGCACCCCCGCCGCAGGCATCCGCGTCGCACCCGCAAACTCCGCGGTTCCTGGTTCCACGCTCGCAGCGTGGCTGCGGCCCTGGAACACGGCCGTGGATGCGGGCTTTACCGCCGCACGCGGCAACACGGCACTGGACAACCTGCATTTCGGATTCAACGCGGTGGAGACTGCTGAGACCCACCGTTTCAACCTCGCATTCTCTTCCCTGCTCATTCAGAACCTCGCGACCGGCAGCGCGGTTACCACGGTAAACACCATCCGCAGCGGCATCCGCTACGAATACAACGTAGCCGACAGGACGTACGGCTTCGGCATTCTGGCATTCGACTCAGACCAACTCCAGCACCTCGACCTGCGATCCGTCCTCGGAGGCGGCATCGGTTTCCGCATAGCCGATACGCCGGCTGCCACCATCGATGTTTTCTCCGGCGGAACCTTCGACCAAGAATCGTTCTCGGACCACGCGAACCGCAACTCAGGCGAGTTGCTCGCCGGCGCCGAACTGGCATACCGGCTCTCCAGCCGCACTTCGCTTTCACACCGCTTTGCCATGTTCCCGAATATGTCGACGCCTGGGGACTTCCGTGCGAACTTCGACTCGTCTGCAGTCTTAAAGCTCAACAGGTGGTTGGGTTGGCAGTGGAATGTGACAGAGATGTACCTGACCAATCCGGTCGGAGCCAGTCGCAAGAACGACCTACTCGTCACCACCGGAATTCGATTCATGCTCGGCCAAGAACGTACCTTTAAACCTCGGTCCAAAGTCTCGCCGCTGTCGTCGAAGTGACATGCCGGGAGCATAAGCCTATGGGAATGACGCGTCGCGCGTGGATGGCGGGAGCGGCTGGCATCGGCGCTACAGCAATAACGGAGAAGACTCGATTTTTACGTGGCCCGAACCCATCGCCTGTTAAGTCTGTTCCCGCGAAGTGGGACATTACGCTCTTCGACAGGCCTGGCTGGTGCAGTCACGCCTGGTATCACATCGTCGAACCCGACGGCACCATCGTGGTCCCAATCCAGAGCTCCGACATGCGCGCGCCCTACGGCGATTTCATCCGCACCGAGACGGATGATCTTGTACTGAAATCGCGCGACAACGGCCACTCCTGGACCGAGGTCCGCGATGCTTCACTCACCGCGTTTCCATGGGGTTGTTATGGACTGCCCGCCAAGGCGCCGGACGGCAAACTTGTCTCGGTGGTTTCGGCAGACTACGTCGCCACGCCCGACGAGCGCCGTGCGCACCTCGAGCAGCATGGCTTGACCGAGTTCTACACGCCGCGTACCGAGTGGCTGTATCGTCCTTGGCCGCTATCGATGGCCGAGTCACTTCGCCGCAAAGGCATTTACTTGTTCGAAGGCGACGAGGGCTCCGACCGGATGGCGTTCTCGCTGCTGGGGTATTGTTGCCGCACTTCAAACGACGGCGGGAAGAGTTGGACGATCCAACCGATCACCGGCCTGCCCTTCTTCTCGAACGAGGCGGGATCGTTCCGCAACCTTATTACTACACGCCAGGGCGTGTGGGTGGCTTCCGTGTTCGGCACACCTAACCCGAACCGCGATCCCGTTCCGGCGGACGGCTTCGGCACTTCCAAACTGCCCATCGGCTCCTACGCACTGCGTTCGGCAGACCGCGGCGCCACCTGGACAATTCACACCATGGCTTACGACAGCAGCGGCGAGCACAGCTTCGATGAGACAGCGCTCCTGGAGCTCCCCTCGGGCCGGATTTTGGCGATGCTGCGGCATTCCGGGTTCGCGGATTCGTCGAGTCGCGATGTCACCCTGTACCGGTCACATTCTGCCGATGGCGGCCGGACATGGGCGACGCCGGTCAGCAGCGGGATCGTCGGCTACCCTGCGCACCTATTGCTCCTGCGAAATAACAGGGTGCTCTGTACGGTCGGTCACCGGCTCGATCCTTGGGGGCACCAGGCCGTAATCAGCGCCGACGAAGGCAGGACATGGAGCGTCCCTAAGGTCATTCGTGACGACAGCCTCCCCGGTTGGACGACCTATCCCATGTCGTCGCAATTGCGAGACGGCTCCATATTCACGACCTACGGAAATCTTAAACGACTCCCGCCAGCGGCGCGCGCTGCGTTCGATGCGCCCGGCACCTTCCGCTCCGGCAAACAGCAGGAATTCGTTTATGCAGCCGCTAGCGTCTACCGCCCTGAGTTCACGCACACGCTCGATGCTGTTTAGCGCGGCAAAAGATGCCTCGACTTACCGATCCCGAACTTGCGGTCTTCAAGCGAGTGGCGACTCTGCTCGAGGAGCACCGGCCGGGTCTAACGCTGCCACGGCCATTTTATTGTGATGATGCGATTTTCAAGCTCGATCTCCACCGTATCTTTCACCGTTCCTGGCTTTTTGTCAGCCACACCAGCCATCTTTCTCACGCTGGCGACTACATGGTCTTTGAATTTGCCGGTGAATCGTTGATCCTGCTGCGCGGCGCCACGGGCGAAATCCACGCTCTATTTAATGTTTGCCGTCACCGCGGAGCGCGCATCTGCGATCAGCCATCAGGCCATCGTAGCTCGCTCGTCTGTCCTTACCACCAGTGGACCTACGGTCTTGACGGCGCGCTGCTTTCGGCGCGTAACACCGGCCCGGATTTCGACGCTCGCGAGTTTTCGCTGAGTCAAGCGATGGTCCGTGTTGTCGAAGGTTTCGTTTTCGTCAGCCTCTCCGATAAGCCGCCAGACTTCTCCAAGGTTGAGCAGGACCTCCGATGGCATCTCAGTTTGCACGATCTCTCGAACGCCCGCCTCTGCCATTCGCGGCAATATCTCGTACGGGCAAACTGGAAGCTCATCGATGAGAACGCGCGCGAGTGTTTCCACTGCCCCGGCTCGCATCCTGAGTATTGCCGCGCCGTGATCAGTGCCGGCGCCACAACCGCCCATGCTGTCGAGCAAGCCGCTCAAATTCAGAGCCAGAAAGAGGAGTATTGGCGCTCGGTCGGCATCGTTGTCGAGCAGAAGCCCTTCGCCCCAGGTACCTGGCATAGCGTGAACCGCTACGCGCTTCGACCCGGCGTCGTGACCGAGAGTCTCGACGGGAATCCTGTCGCGCCTATTATGGGACAAGTCCCGACTCGCGACGCCGGTGTCGTCGGGATTGGCATCTATCCCAACTTCCTCGCCGAAGTGTGTAGCGATCACGCAGTCACGCTTCGGTTTATTCCCGTAGCAGCCGATCTGACCGCTGTCGAAATCAGCTGGCTTGTCCACCCTGATGCGCAAGACCATGAGGACTATGACCTGAATCGGTTGACGGCGGTGTGGCGCGCCACTGCCGAACAGGATTGGAAGCTCTGCGAACTGAACCAACTGGGCGTCCAATCCAGCCGTTACCGACCAGGACCGTATGCCTTGAGTGAATGGGGATGCCGGCACTTCGTCGACTGGTATCTGGGAGAACTCCTTCGCGGCGGTCCCTCAGGTCGTGAATCCTGCAGTTATTCCGTTGGAACGGAGACCTAATGCGAAACAGTCACTTCCAGTGCTTTCTCGTCGCGGTCTGCGGGATGGCTCTCCTCCTGCCGCATAATGCCGTCGCGTCCGACGTGCTAGAACCACCGCACGCGGTTTCTAGTTTCACGGCTGCTACGGAGGCTCGCTATCCATTTCGCGAAAACATGTACGAACCACTTACGCTGCCCGACGGCCGGATAGTCGCCCTCTCGGTCGCCCGTCGCAACGGCCAGCAAACGATGCAGGCGCGTTACTCAACCGATGAAGGACACCAGTGGTCGCCGCCGGAAGATCTGTTCGATTGGCCGAAGAGCGCGGGTGGGTTCGGATTGTTCGAGCGGCTCGTCGATCGAGGTGGCGAAATTCACGTCTTCATTCTTTGCGACGCGAACACCGGGGTGCTCTACCCTAGCTCACAGGAGCGCGCACCCGATCCTCGCGGCTTCGTGCTCGACATCTGGCACGCGCGCAGTTATGACCACCGTACGCGCTGGGGTCCACCGCACCGCATCTGGGCCGGCCCCGGAAGCGACCTGCTATCGGTCGTCCAGATGCGCAATGGGCGCATCGTTCTGCCCTTCTCCTTCAAGCGGCACAACAGCTACGACGATCCTCGCCTCGGCTTCGAAGGATTTACCTACTTTGGCCAGTATAGCGTCACGTCTGTCTACTCCGATGACGGCGGCGAAACCTGGCACACTTCGCCGGATGTGCTGAGTGTGCAAACACCGGATCTGTCGACCTACGGAGCCGACGAGCCCGCTGTCATCCAACTCAATGATGGACGCCTTTGGATGCTGCTACGGACCGAGCGTGGGCGCTTCTACGAATCGTTCTCGCCGGACGGGGCACGCTGGTCGCGCCCGCAGCCGTCGAAGCTGATTTCCTCCGATTCGCCAGCAGGTCTGTTGCGGTTGAAAGACGGAAGCCTCTTGTTGTTCTCGAACGCCTGCCTGCGATACCCATACGCCTACGGCGCCCGCTATGTCCTGCATGGCGCGATCTCCAAGGATGACGGGCGCACTTGGCGGGGATTTCGGGAGTTGCTGCGAGATCCTTATCGCAATCAGCCGATCGAGTTCCACGCCGACTATGGTTGGGCGTACAGTTTCCCCACCGTCACCGCCCAGGGAAACGTACTATTTTCTAACTGGGTGCAGACCGGCAACGTTCGTACTTTCACCCTCTTTAATCCCGCGTGGCTGTACGAAACACGCCAGGAGACCGATTTCTCGAAGGGCATTGACGACTGGACTGTCTTTGGCAGCAAAGGCGTGGAGCTTGAGGCAGCGCCCAACGTCGGCTCCGGCAACGTGCTCGCTATACGCAAGGCGGATCCTGACTGGCCCGCAGCAGCCGTCTGGAACTTTCCTGTCGGACCACAAGGCACGGTCAAGCTCAGGGTGATGTTAAAACCAGGTTTTCACGGCGCACTCATCGGTCTCGCCGACCACTACTCGGTCCCCTGGGATGATGAAGACCAATTCTTCAACGTCTTCAATTTTCTGATCTCTCGAGACGGAGAGATTCCGCCAGGAGTCAAACTCGACGTCGGCAACTGGCATGACGTGGAACTTGCCTGGGACGTCGATTCAAGGAGGTGTGCGGTGAGAGTCGACGGCAGACTGGCCGGCGCGATCCAGGATAATCGCCGCAGCATCGGCATCAATTACCTTCGCCTGCACTCTACTTCAGATGAACCCGACAAAGGACTGCTGGTGCGCTTCGTCGGTGTCGACGTGTCTGCCAGCTGGGCTCGATCGGAGCGGTGAGACGACCAAACACAACTCGAGGCGCCTTCGCGGGCCCGCGAACCGCACTGTTCGCAATTGCACTAATTCTGGCGATCCGAGCTCGCACGCAAGCGCCATTCGCCCTGAGAGACGGCGATCGCATCGTCTTTTATGGTGACGATATTACGGCCGTACAGTTCTTTGACAACCCGCTGGAGCCGCGGCTGTACCCAAGTTTTGTGGAAACCTATGCGATCACGCGCTTCCCTCACGCGCATTTCGATTTCGTGAACTCTGCGTGGGCGGGCGATCGAGTGAGCGGGGGCGCGGGTGGGACCATTGACATTCGACTGCAGCGAGACGTAATCGCATACAAGCCCACCGTCGTGACAGTAATGCTCGGGATGAATGATGGCGAGATGAGCCCCTACCACACCGACCGATTCAACAAGTTTGCGTCTGGCTTCGAGCATATTCTCAGCACACTTCGGAGCAATCTCCCGGAGGCGCGCGTCACGGCCATTAAGCCTTCGCCTTATGATGAGGTAACTCAGCAACCCGACGTCGCCGATGGCGGCTACAACCGTGTCTTGATGCAGTACGGCACCTTTATCCATCAGACCGCAGAGCGCGAGGGCTTAACGATCGCGGATCTAAACACCACCTTAGTCGCTGTTCTCGAAAAAGCGACAGCCATCGATCCCGCGACCGCACGGAAAATCATCCCCGATCGGATCCATCCTAGTGCTGCAGGGCACCTGATTCTCGCGGAAGATTTGCTGAAGGCGTGGAACGCGCCAGCACTTGTCAGCGCGGTCCGAATTGACGAGTCCCGACAGCCCTTTATACACACGGGAAACACGACGGTACGCGACTTGAAGATCGCGCTCGCCCTCTCCTGGACACAGACTGACAACGCCCTGCCGTTTCCCATCGATATGGCTGATCCGGTTGTAGGCCTCGTTGTTAGCTGCTCCGACCTCGTCCCAGCTCTCGATCAGCAGACATTGCAAGTGAACGGACTGGTTGCAGACCGCTACGAGCTTCGGATCGACAACGACACGATCGGCGTGTTCACCCGAGAGCAGTTGCGGGAGGGCATCAATCTCGCCCTCCTCGATACACCGATGAAGAAGCAGGCAATCAGAGTGTTTGATTTGGTGCGAGCGCGTAACAACGTGCATTTCGGCCGCTGGAAGAGGGTTCAATTTGCGATCGCGGATGACTCCCTGCCGCACAAGCAGGAGGCGTTAGATGCACTCGAAGCCCTCGAACAAGACTTGCTTACGGAGGTCCGCCTCGCGGCCGAACCCAAGCCGCACCGCTTCCTACTGGTGCCCCAATGAGGGCTCGGACAAAAAGCATCCAGCTATCCGGGACTGTCGCGTGTGTCGCCCGTGCGGTGTTCTACGCGATGCTGTGCATGGCAGGCTGCGCGCACGCCCAGTCAGTGTTTGACTTGCGGGATGGCGATCGCGTCATTTTCTACGGCGACAGCATCACTGAGCCGCGGATGTATACGAACTTCGTTGAAACCTACGCCGTCACGCGCTTTCCCGCCTTGCGCTTCGAGTTTCGCGACTCTGCCTGGGGCGGCGATCGCGTCACCGGTGGCCGAGGCGGGTCCATTGATGTTCGCCTGCAGCGGGACGTACTCGCCTATCGACCAAGTGTTGTCGCGATTATGCTTGGTATCAATGACGGTTGGGGCCTGCCCTACGACCCCAAACTCTACAACCGCTTCTGCTCCGGCTATGAGCACATCATAAAGCTTCTGACCGACGCTCTTCCCGGTCTCCGGGTCACCGTGATGCGGCCCTCGCCATACGACGAGGTCACCCGACCGCAGGCGTTCGCTGGAGGCGGGTACAACGGCGTTCTTGTTCGTTACGGCGAATTCGTCAAGCGACTCGGTGAACGGGAGGGTCTAACAGTCGCCGATTTGAATGCACCGCTTGTTTCGGTACTGGTTGCCGCCGAAGCCCTCGACCACGCGCTTGCAAGACGCATTGCCGGAGACGGCACCCACCCAGGAATCGCCGGCCATCTGGTCCTTGCCGCGGCTCTGTTGAGGGCTTGGCACGCGCCCGCGCTCGTGTCGTCGGTCGAGATCGATGCAGCCGGCACGCGCGTTGCCCGCACCACAAACGCAAACATTTCGGCGCTGACCGCTGATCAGAGCATCGGTTGGACCGAGACTGACGATGCACTTCCGTTCCCGATCGACTTCGGCGATCCTGCGATTGCGCTGGTGGTCCGCTGTTCCGATATCGTGGATGCTCTCGACCTGCAGCTGTTGAAAGTCACGGGCCTTAAGTTCCCCCGTTACATGCTCTCGATCGACGGCCAACCGGTCGAGATCTTCGACCGCGGGCAGTTGGACGAAGGCGTCAATCTTGCTGTCTTCGACACGCCTATGAGCCGGCAGGCCGCAAATGTTCACGCACTCACTTCTAAGCGCAATGAAGTGCAGTTCGGTCGATGGCGGCAAGTCGAGAGCGCGTTGCAAAGCGACTCGCCGGCACACAAGAAAGCCGCGTTAGATGCGCTGGACGAGCTCGAGCGCGACCTTCTCGACAGACAGCATGCCGCCGCATTGCCGAGACCACACCACTTCGAACTTAAACCACAGTGATGTTCTTGCCACAGGAGTGTCGGGATGATGCCTGACGTCACACGAAATTTGATTGGCCCGTTGCCTAGGTTCGCGCGCGCATTCCTGATTAGAATGACAGTCTGCATACTGCTATTGGCGGCTGCGCCGGCCGCGGGCAACGCGCAGCCCGGGCCGCCACAAATCGTTTCTCATTTCGTCGACCACACGGCGGTCACCAGCCACTTCTTCGAGAACATGTATCGCGCTCTCCAGTTGCCCGACGGCCGGATCGTTGCTCTCAGCGTCGTCGGACGGCTCGCCCTGCCCAAGATGCAAGCTCGATACTCCACCGACCATGCCTACACTTGGTCTGAACCAGAGGACCTTTTTAATTGGCCCAAAGAAGCGGCGCGCTACTACACTTTCGACGCCCTGGTAGATCAACAGCAGGAGCTCCACATTTACCTACTCTGCGACGACGCCATCTGGCACGCACGCTCCGAAGCCGGCCGGACGCGGTGGCGCCCGGCGAACGTGATTTACAAAGGTACGCCCGGAAACTTTCTCAGTGCCCTCCAGCTGCGGAATGGCCGCCTCGTGCTGCCCATCCCGTTCGAACACAAGCGCTCCTGGTCCAACCGCGGCGGCGGCTTTCTTGATTTTACCTATGTCGGCACGTGGTCGGTGACCAGCATCTATTCGGACAACAATGGCGACGCTTGGCAGCAATCGCCCGATGAACTGGTCGTAGAGACGCCCGACCTCGGCACCTGGGGCGCCGACGAACCCGCAGCCATCCAGCTCAAAGACGGGCGTATTTGGATGCTCATACGCACCCAGCGCGGCCGGTTCTTCGAGTCGTTCTCCAACGACGGCGCGCACTGGACCGACCCCCAGCCCACCAATTTGATTTCGTCGGATTCTCCAGCCGCATTGCTTCGGTTAAAGGATGGTCGCATTTTGCTGTTTTCGAACGTCTGCCGCCGTTATCCCTATGCATACGGTGCTCGCTACGTCCTCCATGCCGCCGTCTCCGATGACGAAGGCCTCACCTGGCACGGGTTCCGTGAGGTAGCGCACGATCCTTTGCGTGCAGCACCCCCGTCCAGCGACGGTGACTACGGCGTGGCATACACGTTTCCCATGCTCGCGGCGGATGGTCTGGTGTTATTCACGAATTGGGTGGAGAGCGGTCGTGATCGCAGCTTTCGTCTCCTGGATCCGGCATGGCTCGACGCAACCCACGAAGGCACCGATTTCGCGACAGGCGCTGATGACTGGTCGACGTTCGCCAGCAAAGGCGTCTACTTGCAGTCCGATCCCGAACGCGCGGGCAGTAAGATGCTGGCCCTGAAGAAGGCCGACTCAGCATGGCCCGCCGGTGCGGTGTGGAATTTCCCACTGGGAGCCAAGGGGCGCTTGCGCATCGAGTTAATGCTTCGCGCCGGGTTCGGGGGGGCGGTCCTTGGTCTTACCGACCACTTCTCTGTGCCATGGGATGTAGAGGATGTCTTTCATAATGTCTTGACTTTGCGTCTCCCGCCGAGTGGCTACATATTCCCTGGTGTGGCACTGGCCCTTGGCCGCTGGCAGGATCTCGAATTCGATTGGGACACGACACTGCGTTACTACCGCGTCTTACTCGACGGGCGACAGGTCGGCACCATCCAGGACAATCGGCGCTCTAGCGGTCTCAATTACCTGCGCATTCGGTCGTTAGCCGTCGCACCCGACTCCGGTCTTTTGATCCGTTCAGTGACAGTCGACATTACACCTGGGCGAGGGGTCCCACGCGACTTCGAATCGCCTACATTTGGAGCAGGGGCAGAGACACTGCGAGCTCCGCCATCTCCCTGGACCAAACCTCCTGTATATGGGCCAGGCGACGGCGTGTTTGTCCCGAAGTTCTTATTCCGAAGCGGAATAGAGGCAGTGGGCAAATTGTCTACTACATGGTTCATGCAAGTGACCAGTCAGGCTGCGACGGACCTAATGAGACGCGATTACCAAGACTGCCATCAGAAATTGCTACTCAAGAGCCGATTCACTTTCCAGAAGAAACCGCCAAGGAGCCCTTTTAATGTCAAACCTTTCTGCCGTACTAAAGGATCTGAAACAGCAACATGAACGAGCTGCTCGTGAACTCGAATTACTCGACCAGGCGATGGGCGCCCTGAGCGGACTCGGCGGTCGGAACTCATCTCGTGGAGGTCGGCGCAAGATCTCGCGAGCCGGCCGCAAGCGGATTATCGCAGCCCAGAAAGCGCGCTGGGCGAAGTGGAGGGCGAAGCACGAATGATTTCTGAAGGCACGTCCCAGGCATGGCGCAGAATGCAAGCCCAAAGTGGCTCCTCCTTTGGGCGAAACGGATAAAGACATCCTGAAGTCAGGGCGAAATGGCAGTCCCTGCAGCAGGCCACCAAACATGCACCCAACATGCCACAAGCACGCGCTGAAGCTCCTTTCTTACGCGGAGGATGACGTGATTGATCGGGAGAAACGGCGGATTAGCAAACCGTCCCGTTCAACCGCTCCTGCACCTCTGCGCGTTTAATTTCAAAAGTTTGCCACGTCCGCTGAATTCATCTGCTGCACTCTTGCTGCACGCTAGCGCCGCAGGAGGGAGGCGCGGTG
>Ga0209577_10000122_pt1 | contig 71783 bp, 61 predicted proteins | sample GraSoiAngelo_109_FD_185874 | JGI IMG/M metagenome (GOLD analysis project Ga0209577, IMG submission 185874) | Grasslands soil microbial communities from the Angelo Coastal Reserve, California, USA - 14_0903_12_20cm (SPAdes) (version 2) | ecosystem: Environmental > Terrestrial > Soil > Grasslands... | reverse complement strand
TCTTGTCCAAGCGACTCGGCCTCTCGAACACGGTGGCGATGCAGTTGCGCGAATACGAGGGGATGGTGCGGCGCGACGCCGCCGCCGATCAGGCGCACGTCGAGGCGCTGTTGCGGCTCGTGGGGCGGCGCCCCGACGCCGACCTGGTGTTCGCGGACGCCGGCCGCCGCGCCGCCCGGCGCGCGGTGCGGCGGCTGTTCGGGATTACGCGTCTGGCCGCCCGCGGCGCGCCGCGGTTGTTCGGCTACGCGGCGGCGCGTCGGGCGGCGCGCGCCGTGTTCGCGGGCGAGCTGCGGCGGGAGCGGCACGTCCCGATCGCCCACGTACGGGACGCCGTCGCGGTGCACGCGACCCCGGACGGGGCGGCCTGCGCCTTGTACGGCACCGGCTTCACCGAGCTGCTCCGCCTCCTGGTCGGGTTCGAGGGCGCGATGCTCCACGTCTCGTGCCGCGCGACCGGCGGGACGGTGTGCGAATGGCGGGCCGCCCCACCGGATCCACGCCACCACTGATGCCCCCGTTGCTCGACGGCTTCGACTTCGCGGCGCTCGCGGACGCACTCGCCGCGCTCGGCGCCGACGGCTGGCTCGTGTACGACTTCCGCAAAGTGAACCCGATCGCCGAGCGGATCCTCGGGCCGACCGGGATGGGGACGCGGCGCCTGTTCGTGCTGTTGCCCCGGGCCGGCCGCCCCATTGCCGTGGCCCATCGCATCGAGCTCCAGCCGCTCGCCGACTTTCCGGGCGAGGTGCGGCCCTACGGCTCGTGGCGCGAGCTGCACGGCCACCTCGGCGCGCTGGTGCGCGGCCGCACTCTCGCTCTCGAGATCTCGCCGCTGGACCAGGTGCCGTACCTGGATCGCGTGCCGCACGGCGTGGTGCAGCTCCTCGAGTCGTTCGGGGCCCGGCTGGTGTCGTCCGCACCGCTCGTGTCGCGCTTCGCGGCGCGCTGGTCGGCGGCCGAGCTCGCGGGTCACCGCAGCGCCGCGGAGGCGCTCGCCGGGATCGCGCGCGATGCCCTGTCGTGGACGGGCAGTGAAGCGACGCGCGGCGCCGAGGTGCGCGAGACGGGCGTGCAGGCGCGCGTGCGCGAGGCGATCGAGCGCGCGGGCCTGTGGACCAACGAGGGCCCCATCGTCGCGTTCGGGCCCACGAGCGCCATGCCGCACTACGAGCCGCACGCGGGGGCGGACCGGCGGCTCGCGCCGGGCGACGTCGTGCTGCTCGACCTCTGGGCGGGGCCGGGACGCGGGTCGGTGTTCGCCGATCAGACGTGGATGGGGTTCGCGGGGCGGGCTCCCGACGCGGAGGTCCGTCGCGTGTGGCAGACGGTCAAGGCGGCGCGCGAGGCCGCCCTGCGGTACCTGCGGGAGCACTGGCGTCAGGACGGCGTCGTGACCGGAGCGCAGGTGGACGACGCGGCGCGGGGCGTGATCCGCGAGGCGGGGCTGGGCGACTACTTCGTGCACCGCACCGGGCATTCGATCGACCGCGATCTGCACGGCTCGGGGCCGCACATCGACAACTTCGAGACCGAGGACGCGCGAGCGCTGGTGCCGGGCGTCGGGTTCTCGGTCGAGCCGGGCGTGTACCTGCCGGAGCGGTTCGGGATGCGCAGCGAGATCAACGTCTACATCGACACGACCGGCCCCGAAGTGAATCCGCGCACGCCGCAGCACGAGCTGTTTCTGCTCTGACGGTCGGGCGGCTCACAACACCGCGAGCACCAGCCCCGCCCACACGGCCGCGCCCACCGCGACGTGGCCCGCCTGAAAGGGCCGAGGCAACCCGAGCAGCACCATCGCCGCGGCGACCGCGATCTGCAGGGTGACGAGGGCCGTCACGTACCACGCACCACGCCTTTTCGTCCGTAGGGCCCACCACACGACGTAAGCGAACAATGAGTAGGCGAGCAGCCGATGTGCCCATTGGACGTGCTGCAGGTAGTTCCCCGTCGGCATGAGCTGTCCGTTGCACAGGGGAAACCCGAGGCACGCGCTGGCCGCGCCGAGATTCGCGGTGAGCGCGCCGAGCAGGACGGTGACGAAGCCGAGGGCGAGGGCCGTGAGCCCCGCGCGTGAGGGCGGGGCGCTCGGGAAATTGGTGATCCCCGGGCTTGCGCCCGGGGTCAGTGTGGCCCGCTTTGCGACGACTATCAGCGTCGCGAGCAGGAGCATCGCGGTGCCGAGGTGCAGGATCACGGTCCACGGCGGCAGGCTCAGCTTCACCGTTACGGCACCGAGCGCGATTTGAAAGATCAGCAGTGCGAGGGCAACGTAGGGCGCCCCCCCGGCGCACCTTTCCCGTTTCCCGTTTCCCGTTTCCCGCCTCAACCACCAGGCGTACACCGCTAGCGCCGTCACGAGGACACTCACGGCCGCCGCCGCAAGCCGATGTCCGTACTCGATCAGCGTCGGCAGGTCGAGTGGCGGAAGCAGCCTGCCGTTGCACAGCGGCCAGTGCTCCCCGCACCCGAGACCAGAACCGGTGATGCGGACGATGGCGCCGAGGATGATGAGGAGGTAGGTGCAGGTCGCGGCGAGCCAGGCGAGTCGCGTCAAGCGTCGCATCATGGGTGCGGAAATGTATATTGGGCGCGCCCATGCCCACATCGCCGCTGCCACCGATGACCGACCGCTGGGGCGACCGCCTGCCGCGCCGCCTCGGCTTCTGGAGCGCCGTCGCCGTACTGGTGGGCTCGACCATCGGTGGCGGCATCTTTCGCACGCCGGCGGTGATCGCCGGCCGCGTGCCCGAGCCGGTGCTGATGCTGCTTGTGTGGGTGTTGGGCGGGCTGCTCGCGCTGTGCGGCGCGCTCACGTACGCGGAGCTGGCGGCGATGTTTCCGCGCTCGGGCGGCGTCTACGTCTATGTGCGCGAGGGGTTCGGCCGGCTGCCGGCGTTCCTCTTCGGGTGGTCCGAGCTGCTGCTCATCCGCGCCTCGGCGCTGGGCGCGATCGCGACGCCGTTCGCCGAGTACCTGCTGCGCTCGCTCGGCCTCGATCCGACGCGCCCGCCCTACGACGGCGCCGTGCACTGGGTGGCGGCGCTCGCGATCGTCCTCACCGCGACCCTCAACTACGTCGGGGTGCGCTGGAGCGCGCTGCTCTTGAACGTCACCACGGCCGCGAAGTACGGTGCGCTGGCGTTGCTCGTGCTGCTCGCGTTCGTCGTGGGGCAGGGGAGCTTCGGGAACTTCGGCGAGGCGGGGGGGGCGGTGCGGGGCGGGCTGTTCGGGCTGGCGCTCGTGTCGGTGATGTGGGCGTACGACGGGTGGGGCGACCTCTCGTTCGTTGGAGGCGAGGTCAAAGACCCCGAGCGGAACCTGCCGCGCGCCCTGATCGTGGGGACGGGTGCGGTGGTGGCGATTTATCTCCTCGTGAACGCCGCGTACCTTTATCTGATTCCGATCGGCGCGATGGCGCACTCACCGCTGGTGGCGGCGGACGCCGCGCAGGCCATCGTGGGCCGCCTGGGTGTAGGTCTCGTCGCGATCGTCGTGATGGTGGCGACCTTCAGCACACTGCTGGGCTCGATGCTCACGGCGCCGCGCATCTTCTTCGCGATGGCGGACGACGGGCTGTTCTTCCGTGGGGTCGCCCGGGTCCATCCCACGTTCCGCACGCCTTCCGTCGCGATCGTCCTGACGGCGGTGCTCGGCATCGTGTACGTCGCGTTCCAGACGTTCCAGCAGCTGGCCGACCAGTTCGTAGTCGCGATCTTCCCGTTCTACGCGCTCGCGGCGGCGGCGGTGTTCGTGCTGCGGCGGCGCCGGCCGCCGGCCGTGGTGCCGCGCGCGGTCCGGGTGCTCGGCTATCCCGTGGTACCGGCGCTCTTCGTGCTGGCGACGTTGTACATGCTCGGCAACGCCCTGTGGCAGGACCCGCTTCACACGGGGGTCGCGTTCCTGATCATTCTCGCCGGCGTGCCCGTGTACCTGGTGTGGCTGCGCCCGTCACGAGGGTCGACGTGACTCGAACGCCTTTGGCTTAGAACGAGTAGCGCAGCGTCAGCTGGATCTGGTAGACGCTGCTGATCCTGCCATCGAACGGCTTCGCGGCGCCTGTAGTCGCGTTATACAGCCGGTTGTCGAACGTGAACGTCGGGATCGACTGGTTCAATGGTCCGGCGTTGCGCCCGGTCTGGATCAACGCGCGCTGATCGGGGAAGGTCGGGTTGAGCGTCGGCAGTTTGATCTGGCCCCAATCCTTGTTCAGGAAGTTGAGAAAGTTGAAGAAGTCGAGCTGCAGCGCCAGCTGATGCCCCCGGAACTGCGGGATCGACTGCCTGATGGACAGGTCGAGCCGGCTCTGGGCGGGGCTGCGGCAGCTGTCGCGCTTCATGATGTGGCCGCGCTGCTCGGCCAAGCACGGCTGGGCGTCGATGAACCGGTTGAACGCCTGCGCGGCAGCGACGTTTTGCACGAACGCGCCGTCCACGCCGGTGCCGATCCGCATCTCGTTCGGATCCGTCGCGTCCCGCGGGATGTACAGCAGATCGTTGCCGTTATAGCCGTCGCCGTTCAGGTCACCGCTGCCTGCGACGTAGCTGATCGGCACACCGGAGGTGCGCTCGTAGTACACCGTGAGGTCGGTGCTCACGCCCTTCCAGGGCAAGGAGTAGGTCCCATAGGCGAGGAACCTGCCCGGTCGCGAGAACACCGAGTTGGCCGTCTGTAGATCCTCATGAGCGTCGGAGAGCTGCCGGCCGTTGCGCCAGTTCGAGATCGCCCGGTCCGAGGTGAGGCTCTGGACGTCCTCAGACTTCGTGTAGGTGTAGGCAAGCGTCGCCTCGAACCGGTCCGAGAAGCGGCGGTTCAGCTGGCCCGACAACGAGTAGTTGAAGTCCTTGGACTGGTTCGTGACCTGGATCATGCCTTCCGTAAACCCGACGCCGCGGAGCGACCTCAGCCACACCTGGGCGGTGTCCGTGACCGCGCCGCTCGCGGAGATCGTATCGGCGTACAGCACGCGGCCGTCGCGATCGGTATACGGCTGCCCGCCGACCAGGCGTGGGCCCTTGATGTTCAAGTCGCGAATCAGCACGCCGTTGATCGCCTTGCGATACATCCCCTCGACGGTGAGCACGGTGTTGTACGGCAGCTGGCGGTCGAACCCGGCCGACACGCCGAAGTACTGCGGGTACTTGAAGTTTGCGTCAGTGAGATTCACGCCCACCGTCCCGGCCTGCCCCGGTCCCGGCGCGGGCGAGCCGGCGCAGGCCTTCGGGAGGGCGCTCACGTCGACGGTGAACGCCGGGACGGTCCCAGCAGCCGTGCAGCTGAGGCGTACGAGGCCCAGCCCCGTGTTCGCGTAGGCGTTGCCGAGCAGAATGTAGGGCGGCGGGCCAGTGTAGATGCCGAGGCTGCCCCGAACCTGGTTGCGTTGATCGCCCGTGGGATCGAAGTTGAAGCCGACTCGCGGCGACAACAGCACCCGCGTCTTCGGCACGATGTCCGTGCGTATGCCCGGCAAGCCGGCCGCCGCGAGCGCGTTCGTCAGGGTGTCGTTCTGGGACGGGTGGTCGGGCAGGCTGGGGATGTCGGCGCGCACCCCGGCGGTCACGGTGAACCGGTCGCTCACCCTCCATTGGTCCTGACCGTAGACGCTGTACACGCGAACGTGGAAGTCCGCAGGAATATCCGAGGGGTTCTGGCTGTTCGCATAGCCGACCGCGTATCCGCTCGGCGTGCGTGCTTCGAGCGCCGCAATGGTCGGGAACGTGTACACCCCGTATGAGCCCTGCGCGAAATTGTTGAAGATATGCGTGACGTCGAGGCGGCCCCCCACCGTGAAGGTGTGCGGGCCTTTAGGGATCGTGACGTTGTCCACGACCTCGAAGATCTTCTGGTCCAGCAGGTTGCCCGGTGAGAACTGCTCGGTGCCGAATGTCACCGCACGCACCGTCCCGCCCATGTTGACGCCCACACCCACCTCGGGCGCCTGCACCGGCACACCCCGCTCGTAGTGGATCGTGCTGTAACCCGCAATCAACTCGTTGGACAGGCCGCCGGCGAAATTGGAATACAGCTGGCCGGTGGTGGAGTTGTTCTTCGCCACGGTCGTGAACTGGTTCGAGGCGAAGCGGAACCCGGAGTTCTGATTCAGCGGCGAGTTGTTGTATGTGGCGATGTTGCGGGAGAACGAGCCGTCTTCGTCGTGGTTGATGATCTGGCGCACCACCAGGCGGTGTACGGGCGAGATCTGGTAGTCGATTCGGCCGAACAGGTTCCGCAGCGGGTTGTCGTTGTTGACCAGTCCCGTGGACCCGACGTTGAAGTTGTAGTTGGTCTGCATGAAGTTGGCGATGCGCGTGAGGCTATCGAGCGCCACGGCTGGGGAGTCGGGCGGGGCCGAGGGCTGGCTGCCCAGGTAGTACGGACCAGTCGCGGGCCGCGTGCGCTCCTGGAATTCAGGCGCGACGAAGAAGTGCAGCCGATCGCGGATGATCGGGCCGCCGACATAGAAACTGTACTGCTCGACGTCGAACGACGAGGGGCGAAGCAGCTCGCCGACGAGGTGCAACCCGAGTACGTCGGTGTTGCTCCGATAGGTATAACTGGCGCCACCGTGGAACTCGTTCGTGCCGCTCTTCGTCACCGCGTTCACGAGCATGCCGGCGAAGTTGCCCTGGCGCACGTCGCTCGGCGTGAACACGACCCGGAACTCCTTCACCGCGTCCAGGGACACGATTTTCCCGCTGGCGCTGCCGCCCGGCACGCCGTTCGTCGCCGACAGGTTGAAGCGCTCACTCTGATTCGCGCCGTCGATCGTGATCGTGTTGTAACGGTTGTACGCGCCGGCGCCGCTCGCGGCACCCGAGGCTGGGTAGACCACCTGCGGCGAGAGTTTGAGCTGGTCGATGAAGTCGCGGCTGAAGGTCGGAATGCGGCGCACCAGGGAGTCGGAGATCTGGGTGCCCACGCCCTGGCGCGTCGGGGAGAAATCAGGCGTCGCCCCGCCCGTGACGGTCACCGCTGCCAATTCCACGGCCTGCGGCGCGAGCTGCGCGTCCACCCGCGTCGCTTCGGACAGCCCGACATCGACATCATCGCGTTGATAGGGCTGATGCCCGATGGCGCGTACGGTGACGGTGTAGGGGCCTCCGACCTCGAGACCCTGCACGAGAAACACGCCGTTCTCCCGCGTGCGCGAGCTGGTGGCATAGCCCGTGCTGCGATTGACGATCCGCACATCCGCGAGGGCGACGGGCTGGCCGCTCGCATCGGTGACCTTGCCTGTGATCGCCCCGGTCGTGACGCCCTGGGCCCGGACGGCGGGCGCCACGAGCGTCGAGAACACCACCGCCGCGGCGACGGCGCGCGACGCGCGAACGATCCACGGCATGGTTGGATCTCTCCTTTGCGACATTGGGATGGGTGAACGGTTGCCGGTCGACGCCGCGGAAACTGAAGCCCGGTGGGAAGCGCGTCAAGAACGCGGGGCCAGCCTCCGTAACGATCGGGTGATCTTGCCCCTGCCTACGTCCGGGCCTTCCGCCACAGCCACACCCCCGCCGCTCCGAAGAGCAGGTTCGGCACCCATGCCGCGAACCCCGGCGGCAGCGCCCCGCCCGCCCCGACCGCCTTCGACAGCTGGAACATCAGCAGGTCCACGAAGGTCGTGGCGAGGCACACCGCCACGCCCCACGCCGTCCCGCTGCGCGGCGTCGAGATCGCGAGCGGCGCGCCGAACAACGCGATGATGATGCACGCGAACGGCACCGACAGTTTCAGCGCCCGCTCCACCTGCAGCTTCTTCGTGTCCGACCCGGAGCGCGACAGCGCATCGACGTAGCGGCCCAGTTCCACATAGCGCATCTCGTCGGGAGCCTTGGGCTCCGCCAGCAGGTCGGCGGGCGTCTCGCGCAGCTCGGCGGTGCGCAGCGTATCGAACACGAAGGTCGTCTCGCGACCCGGGCCGAGCAGGTAGCGCAGCGCACCCTTGTTGAGGGTCCAGCCGCGCTTCGCCCGCGCCGTGTCGTACGCCGCCCGCTGCGCCGCCACCACGATCGTCGGATAGTCCTCGCCCGTGCCGCCGCGCTCGAGGATAACGTCGCGCATCTCCGCCCCGCTCGCGCGCAGCTCCAGCGAGCGGATGGAATACACCCACCCCGAGTCCGCCCGGTACACGAACGGATTGAAGCGCGAGGCGACCTGCCGCACCGTCTTCTCGCCCAGCAGCTCGGCCCGGCGGGCCGACGTCACGGGCGCGAGCTCGGTCAACCCCAGATCGAGCAGCACGGCAGCCAGCGAGGCGACGAGCAGCGGCCGTACCACCCGGTGGAACGAGATCCCCGACGCCTTGGCCGCCACCAGCTCCGAGTGCCGGCCCAGCGCGCCCACGGTGAACACCACGGCGAACAGCACGGCCACCGGCAGCACGAGCGAGATGGTCTCCGGCAGGAAGAACACGTACGAGTAGGCCAGGCGCGCCTTGGGAATACCCCGTCCGAGATAGGTCGAGAGCTTGTCCGTCAGGTCGATCACCATCACGAGGAAGGGAAACCCCAGCGACGCGAGCAGGAACACTTTGGTCCACTCGCGCAGCAGATAGCGGTCGAGGGTGTTCAGCGGGGGTTGCGCCACGGGGCTCCGATCCAGGCCGGCCACAGGTCGCTCCAGTCGCCGCCGTGCGGCGAGCTCCCCGGCTTGCGGATGCGCCATAGACCGAACAGACCGGCGGTCGCGAAGATGAGGTTGGGCGTCCACATCGCCAGGAACGGGGACAGGATCAGGCGGTCCCCCAGCTCCTCGCCGCCGATCAATCCGATGTAGTAGACCGTGAACACCGCCACGCTGACGCCGAGCACGAGGCCGACGCCGCCGCGTTGGAAGCGCAACGCGATCGGCGCGCCCACCAGCGCGAATACGAGGCAGGCGACGGCGATCGCGGCCTTCTTCTGGATCTCGACCTCGTACGCCGCGGCCCGCTCCTGCGCGCCGCGCAGCCGCTGCTGCTCGCTCACGCCGCCCCCGGGCGTGATCAGCGCGGCGGCGACGTAGGGCGGCGTAATCGGCGACGGCCCGCCCGCGGACGGCGGCAGTGGTCGGGGCGGCTTCGGCACGCCGCGCGGCGTCGGGTGCGGCGTCTGCGCGCCCGCCTCGGCCGGCAGGAGCCACGCGGCGAGCCGCTGCAACGCGCGGCAGTACGGGCCAGGCGGCTTCGCGTCCCGCGGACGGGCCGGCGTGCTCGGCGGCAGCGGCGCGAGCCCCGCCAGGCGGCGCAGGTCGTTTTCGATCACGAGCCGGGCTTCACCCGCGGCGCTCTCGACGTCGCGCCGCGCGGCGTCCACCGCCTCCTGCATCTCGCAGGTCGACATCTCCCGGTCGCTCTTGTACGTGTCGGTGGTGGTCGGTTGGAAGCTGTTGGCCACGCCCGCGACACGCATGCGGTTCGTGGCGAAGAACGTGCGGTTGAACTGGGTCGGGTCGGTCCGGTTCACCTCCTCGATGTTGCCGTCCAGGAGGGTCAGGAACAGGTCGCGCCCACCCGCGGAGTAGGCCATGCGTCCGCTGTCCGCCGTGATGATACGGCGGCGCTCGGCGTCGCTCAGGTCGTAGAGCGTCACGTCCTTGAGCTTGTTCGTGTTGCCGTCGATGCGCGAGGCGCGCAGGAACGTCTGGCCCGGCACCACTTCGTTGATCACCTGCTCCTTGAGCGCCAGCGACGGTTTCTTACGCTGGATGTCCATCTGCAGCGTCCGCAGCTGGTGGTTGGTGCGGGGCAACAGCTGGTCGTTCCACAGGAACGACAGGAGCGCGATGCCGGCCGCGCCCGCGAGCGTCGGCGCGATCACGCGCCCGACGCTCACGCCCCCGGCCTGCATCGCCGTGATCTCGTTGTCGGCCGCGAGCCGTGTGAACACGTGCAGCACGGCGACCAGCACCGCCATCGGGAGAGTCACCGCGACGATGAACGGCACGGACAGCACAAAGACCTCGACGATCACGCTGGTGGGCAGGCCCTTGCCGAGCAGGCTCGAGAGCTGCTTCGCGATCTGCTGGATGAGCATCAGCCACGTGAGCGCCGCCAGGGCGAAGCCGAGCGGCGCGATGTGCTGGCGCAGCAGGTAGCGGCTGATAGTGCGCACGATCGGTGGCGCCATTATATTCGGAAGTCCAAGTCTCTACAAGACATCACTACCCCCGTGACCATTCGAAAGAGCCGCCTTGCTCGTGCGGCCACGTGCCTCGCGCTCGCCCTCCTTGTCCCCGCGTGCGGTGCGCGCGAGCGGGCTGGGCGCGCGCGTGAGTTCGGGGGCACGCGCGCCTTCGGCTATCTCGAGCAGCAGATGCAGTTCGGACCGCGCATCCCCGGGACGGTGGGGCACGAGCGCGCCGGGGACTGGATCCTGCAGCGGCTCCGCGCCACGGCCGACACGGTGGTGGTTCAGGAGATCGCGTTCAAAACCCGGACCCACCAGATCCTGCGCTTGCGCAACTTCTTCGCCCGGTTCCGACCGGCGGCCACGGAGCGGGTGCTATTCCTCGCCCACTGGGACACGCGGCCCCACGCCGACCAAAGCCAGAATCTGGGCCAGCAGCGCCTCCCCGTTCCCGGGGCGAACGACGGCGCGTCCGGCGTCGCCGTCCTGCTCGGCGTGGCCGACGCGCTCAAAGCGAAGCCGCCCGCGCTCGGCGTCGACCTGCTGTTCACGGATGGCGAGGACTACGGAACCTCTTGGTCCGCCTGGGAGGCCGATACGAGCGATGTCCTCATCGGCTCCCGCTACTTCGCGGCCCACCAGCCGCCGGGGTACCAGCCGCTGTTCGCGGTGCTGTTCGACATGGTGGCGGACAAGGACCAGCAGTTCTACTACGAGGGCAATTCCCAGGCGTTCGCTCCCGAGGTCGTGGACCGCGTGTGGCGCACCGCCGCCGACCTGGGCTACGGCCGCACGTTCCTGCCGGGCGTGAAACCCACCCTCACCGACGACCACGTGGCCCTCCAGAAGGCGGGCATCCACGCCATCGACCTGGTCGACTTCGATTATCCCTACTGGCACACGACGGAAGACACGGTGGACAAAGTCTCAGCCGCGTCGCTCCAAGTAGTTGGCGACGTAGCGCTAGCGTTGGTGCGCTGACAATGCGGAATGCGGAGTGCGGAATGCGGAATTGAAATGAGAGGTCGAGCTACGCCACGACGCTTGCACTGACATTCCGCATTCCACATTCCGCACTCGTGCACCGCATTTTTCCAGCGCACCCCGCGTAAAACGGATCCCGCCCGCCCGCTGGCGATCCGTTAGCGTGCAGCATGGATGATCGCAAAGCCGCCCTCCTCCTCGCGCTCCTCGCCCTCGCCGGCGCGGGCGTACGTCTTGCGCTCGCGCCGTCCACGGCGGCAGCGCCCGGTGACGTCCGTCTCGTCGGCCTCGACACTCCTCCCCCCCGCGGCCTGAGCGCGACGGCGCGTGCGGCCGCCCGGCTGGCACGCCCGCTGCTCCCCGGCGAACGGATCGACCTCGACCGCGCCGACGTGACGGAGATCACGCGGCTGCCGCGGATCGGGCCGGCCTTCGCCCAGCGCATCGTCGCGTGGCGCGAGCAGCACGGCGCGTTCGGAGGGTTGGCGCGGTTCGACAGCGTGCCGGGCGTGGGCCCGAAGCTGATCGAATCGCTCCGACCCTACGTCATGTTTTCGGGGGTAATGCCGTGAGTTGCAGCGACCTCCGCAACCTCCTCAACCTCCACAACCTGCCTTTCGGGGTTGACTTCCCTTCGTCGGCCCGTATGTTATGCTGTTCATTTTCAATGAGTTGCGTACGGCGACCGCGGCAGCCACCTCTGACAAACTGGGTGAAATCCTCCTCCGGGAGGGCCTGATCACCCAGGACCAACTCAAGAAGGCGCTCCTCGAGCAGAAGAACACGGGGATGCGTCTGGGCTATACGCTGGTCAAGCTCGGCTTCGTCGAGGAGACGGAGATCTCCAAGATGCTGGCCCGGCAGTACCGCATGCCGGCCGTCGACCTGTCCCGCTTCGAGGTCGACCCGAAGATCCTCAAGCTGTTGCCGCCCGACGTCGCCGTGAAGCACACCGTGCTGCCGCTGAAGCGCGAGGGGCGGACGCTGACGGTGGCGATCGCCGACCCGAACAACGTCACGGCGATCGAGGACATCAAGTTCATCACGCGCTGCGACGTGTTTCCGGTGATCGCGGGCGAGTACACGCTCCGCAACGCGATCGAGAAGTACTACCAGCAATCCGACGCGCAGCTGCAGACGCTCCTCAAGGACATCGAGGCGGCCGAGGATCTCGAGGTCGTCGCCGAGGAAGTCGACGAGGACGTCAAGGCACAGGACCTGGCGGACGATGCGCCGGTGGTGAAGCTGATCAACGGGCTGCTCACGGACGCGGTGAAGCGGGGGGCGTCGGACATCCACATCGAGCCGTTCGAGCACGAGATGCGGGTGCGCTACCGCGTGGATGGCGCGCTGCACGAGGTGATGAAGCCGCCGATCAAGATGCGCGCGGCGCTGACCTCGCGCATCAAGATCATGGCGCAGCTGAACATCGCCGAGCGTCGCGTGCCGCAGGACGGCCGCATCAAGCTCAAGTTCGGCGCCAAGGTGATCGACTATCGCGTCTCGACGCTGCCGGTGCTGTTCGGCGAGAAGATCGTGCTGCGCATTCTCGACAAAGGGAACCTGGCGCTCGATTTGACGAAGTTCGGGTTCGAGGCCAAGGCCGAGCAGGACCTCATGCGGGCGATCCTGAACCCGTACGGCATGGTGCTGGTGACCGGCCCGACGGGATCGGGCAAGACCACGACCCTGTACTCGGCGCTGTCGCGTATCAACCAGATCGACGTGAACATCATGACGGCCGAGGATCCCGTCGAGTACAACCTGATGGGCATCAATCAGGTGCTGGTGCGCAACGACGTGGGCATGACGTTCGCGGCCGCCCTCAAGGCGTTCCTGCGGCAGGACCCGAACATCATCATGGTGGGCGAGATCCGCGATCTCGAGACCGGGTCGATCGCGATCAAGGCGTCCTTGACCGGCCACCTCGTGCTGTCCACGCTGCACACGAACGACGCGCCCTCCACGGTGACGCGCATGGTGGACATGGGCATCGAGCCGTTCAACGTGGCGAGCGCGGTGAACCTGATCGTGGCGCAACGGCTGGTCCGGCGCATCTGCTCGGAGTGCAAGCAGGAGCACAAGTACTCGGAGGAGGAGCTCAAGGCGCTCGGCATCCCGTTGGCCGAGGCGCAGAAACTGACGTTTTACAAAGGCAGCGGGTGCGACACCTGCGGCAGCTCGGGGTACAAGGGGCGCCAAGGGCTGTACGAGGTCATGGCGCTCTCGAGCGCGCTGCGGCGCATGGTGCTGAAGGGCGGCTCCACGGAGGAGCTGCGGGAGCAGGCAGTGAAGGAAGGGATGCTCACGCTGCGCATGGACGGCATGCTGAAAGTGAAACGCGGCATTACCACCCTGGAGGAAGTCGTGAAGGAAACGGCGGCATGACGGCGGGCGCGTCGCAAGTGGTGAATCTCCGGTCGCTGCTCGAGGAGATGATCGAGAAGGACGCCTCCGACCTCCACATCGTGGCGGGCGAGCGTCCCAAGCTGCGCGTGGACGGCGACATCGTGAACTCGGGCGTGGAGGCGGTGCTCACGCCCAAGGACACGCTCTCGATCGCGTATTCGGTGCTCACCGAAAACCAAAAGAAGCGGTTCGAGACGGAGAACGAGCTGGACTTCTCCTTCGGCATCCAAAACCTGGCGCGGTTCCGCGGCAACTGCTTCAAGCAGCGCGGCTGCGTGTCGCTCGTCATCCGGCAGATCCCGTTCAACGTCAAGACGTTCGAAGAGCTGGGGCTCCCGGGCGTCGTGGCGAAGCTGGCCGAGAAGCCGCGCGGCCTGGTGCTCGTGACCGGTCCGACGGGCTCGGGCAAGAGCACCACGCTCGCCGCCATGATCGACAAGATCAACAAGGAGCTCAAGGGGCACATCATCACGGTGGAGGACCCGATCGAGTTCATCCACCGCCACCAGCAGTGCATCGTCAATCAGCGCGAGATCGGGACCGACACGAACAGCTTCGCGGCCGCGCTCAAGTACGCCCTGCGTCAGGACCCCGACGTCGTGCTGGTCGGCGAGATGCGCGACTTGGAGACGATCGGGGCGGCGCTGACCATCGCGGAGACGGGCCACCTGGCCTTCGCCACGCTGCACACCAACTCGGCGATGGAAAGCATCAACCGCATCATCGACGTGTTCCCGTCGCACCAGCAGGCGCAGGTCCGTGCCCAGCTGTCGTTCGTGCTCGAGGGCATCGTCACACAGACGCTGCTGCAGAAGTCCAAGGGCCGCGGCCGCGTCATGGCCGCCGAGATTCTGATCATGACCCCCGCGGTCCGGGCGCTCATCCGCGACGAAAAGATCGAACAGATCCCGTCGATGATGCAGGCGGGCAAGAAGCACGGCATGCAGACGCTGAACGACGCGCTGTACCAGCTGTACGTGGGCCGGGAAGTCAGCAAGGACGAGTGTCTGCGCGTGACGTCGACCCCGAACGAGTTTCTGCGGATGATCGGCGAGGCCCCGCCGGACGACAAAGAGCCCACCGCGTCTGCGGGCCAGCCCGCGGTCGGCGCCGGTAAGGTCGCGGCCCGCCGCTAGTGCCGTTCCAACCGTGCCGGTCGAGCGCCGTGGCTAGTGTCATCGGGTTGGAACGGCGCTAGGCGCCCGCAGCGAAGGGGAGGGAGCCATGCCGGTCTTTCAATACACCGCCCGCACGCTCAAAGGCGATCTCGTCAACGACAAGATCGACCTGCCGTCCCGTGACGACGTCATCGCCCACCTGCGCAAGAACCGCATGGTCGTCGTCCAGGTCCGGGCGGCGCCCAAGGAGTTCAAGCTCAACCTGAAGTTCGGCGGCGGCGTCAAGACGCGCGACGTCGTCGTGTTCACCCGACAGTTCGCCACCATGATCAACGCGGGCCTGCCGCTGGTGCAGGCCCTCGACATCCTGGCGCAGCAGACCGAGAACAAGATCCTCGCCGACACCACCCGCCAGGTGGTGTACGACGTCGAAAGCGGCCAGACCCTCGCCGACGCCCTCCGCAAGCACCCCAAGGCGTTCAGCGACCTGTACGTCAACATGGTGGCGGCGGGCGAGGCCGGCGGTATTCTCGACACCATTCTCGTCCGTCTCGCCGAATTCCTCGAGAAGAACGACGCGATCGTGCGCAAGGTGAAGGGCGCGATGATCTACCCCGGCGTGATTCTGTCGGTCGCGGTCATCGCGGTGTCGGTGCTGCTCATCTTCGTGATCCCGACGTTCCAGAACATGTTCGCGTCCGTGAACCTGCAATTGCCGCTCCCGACCCGCATCGTGATTGGGATGAGCAATGTCCTCAAGAGCTACTGGTGGGCCATTATCGGGAGCATCGGCGCTGGCGTGTTCGCCCTGAACCGCTATTACAAAACGGCGCCGGGCCGGCTGCAAATCGATACCATGCTCCTTAAAATGCCGGTGCTGGGCGACGTGCTCCGCAAGGCCGCCGTCTCCCGCTTCACTCGCACGCTCGGCACCCTCATCTCCTCCGGCGTGTCGATCCTCGACGGTCTCGAGATCACGGCGCGCACGGCCGGCAACATGGTGATCCACAACGCCGTGATGCAATCGCGCGCCTCGATCGCCGGGGGTGAGACCATCGCCGCCCCGCTCGCCAAGTCGAAAGTGTTCCCGCCGATGGTGATCTCGATGATCTCCGTGGGTGAGCAGACCGGCGGCATGGACGAAATGCTCTCCAAGATCGCCGACTTCTACGACGACGAGGTCGACGCCGCCGTCAGCGCGCTGCTGTCGCTCATGGAGCCGGTCATGATCGTCGTGCTGGGCGTGATCGTGGGCGGCATGGTCGTCGCGATGTACTTGCCGATCTTCGATATGGTCAACGCGGTGCAATAGGAGGTCGGTGGAGGACGGTGGCTTCACCAGCCTCCACCGTCCGCCTCTAACCACTGCCGCGGGAAGCGCGGCAGGAACTTGACGTGCCGGTTCACCACGGCCTGCACCCGGCGCCACCAGCAAATGATCGGCTGGGCGGTTCGGCCGACGCTCACTACGGCAAACGGAATCGAGTCCGCCACCACGCTGCGCAGATCGGGCTGGCTCAGCGAGCACAGGTCCTCCGCCGTCTTCACGCCGAAGGTCGAGTCCGGACCGGTCCACGGATGATTGTGCCACACGGCGAGCGTCGCCCGGCCGCAGGGCAGGGGCTGCACCTGATCGGCGGTGGAGCTCACGAGGTCGGGCATCACGAAATCGTCGACCAGCGCGCTGTCACCCGTCACTCGGCCCTGCAGGCACAGCACCACCTCGCGGTCGAGCCCGGCCGCCAGCAGACTCACGCGCCGCAGCAGTGACGGCGCCAGCACGAGCCGCTTGAGCGGTTGGGAAGCGAGGATCGCGGAATCCGTGGCGGTGAGCGGCGCCTGGGCGAAAGCGGCGACGGGAGAGATCAGCGCCGCGACCAGCGCGCCGGCGGCGAGGCGACCAAACCCGGGCGACATGCCGTACGATACAACCGGGCCGGCGCGCTCGCCCCCCGACGCGTCGCTCTTGCACTTTGCTAGACCGGTCCCAATACTTACAGCCCCAGCCGCAAGCCTCAAGCCGCAAGAGTGCCGTAACTGGCTTACAGCTAACATGTTACGTTTTTCACGTGCGGCTTACGGCTTTGCGGCTGACGACTGCGTCTCGGAGGTGTCGATCATGAGCTGGTTCGGCGACGGCTCGCGCGGGTCGGCCATCCCGACTCCCCAAAGCCTGCTGCGGTCGGTGTACGTGGGGCGGGTGTGCGTCGCGGTCGCGATTTATCTGGCCGCGGCGCTCAAGTTCGCCGTCGCGGCGCCGCTCGACCTGCTCGTCACGTCGTTCGTGCTCGTGGCCACGGTGGTGGTCACCATCGCGTCGTACTGGTACACCCATTTCCTCAGGCGCTCGCCCGGCCGCACGTTCCTGTACGCACAGGCGCTGTTCGACGTCGGCCTGATCACAACGGTCGTGCATATCACGGGCGGGCCGCAGAGCGACCTGACGCCGTTGTACGTCCCCTTGATCGCGGCGACAGCCGTGCTGATGCCGCCGGCGAGCACCGCCCTGATCACGGCGCTCGTCGGCATCGTCTATTTCGCCGACGTGTTCTTTGGCCACCGCACGCCCATGACCGGGCAGGTCGCGTTGCAGCTGCTGGTCTTCGTGGGGGTGGCGGCCGTGACGGCGTACTTCGCGAGCCGCGTGTCGGTCATGGGAGCGGAGCGCGAGGCGCTCGCGGGCGAGCTGCGGCAGGCGCGCCTCGAGGCGGCCGACGTCCTGCGCAACATCCCGACGGGGATCGTCACGGTCGATCAGACGGGTCACCTGCTCTACTGCAATCCGGCCGCGGAGCAGATTCTCGGATTCAAGGAGCGCCACTGGCGCGGCCGGCCGATCATGCCCGAGTTCGCGAAGATCGCGCCGGAGTTCTGGGCCGCCATCACGGCGACCGCGCGACGCGGCGTGCGGGCCATGCGGGTCGAGGCCATCGTGCGGCGTGCCGACCGCACGTTCCCGATCGGCGTGACGACGACCACGCTCGAGGTGGAGCCCGCCACGGAGCCCCGCGTGACGGCGATCTTCACCGACATCTCGGATTCGAAACGGTTGGAAGAGCTGCACCTGCGCGCCGAGCGGCTGGAAGCGGTCGCGGAACTGTCGGCGAGCCTGGCGCACGAGATCAAGAACCCGCTGGCGTCGATCCGGTCGTCGGTGGAGCAGCTGGGGCGGGCCAAACGCGCCAACGCGGACGAGAAGTTCCTCACGTCCCTCGTGGTGCGCGAGAGCGACCGCCTGTCGCGCCTCCTGTCCGAGTTCCTCGACTTCTCGCGCGTGCGCGCCACCGAATGCCGCCCGCTCGACCTCCACACCGTGGCCGGGGCGGCGATCCGCCTGGTGCGCGAGCACCCCGACTGCCCCGAGGATGCGGTGATCGACCTGGCGGGCGGGGCGACCCCCATGGAAGGGGACGAAGACCTGCTGCACCGCGTGGTCTCCAATCTGGTCCTCAACGCGGTGCAGGCCGGCGGCAAGGACGCCCGAGTGGTGGTGCGCACGGGCCGGCCCGCGCCGCAGGAGGTCCCGGGCGGAGCGGGCATCGAGCACCCGGTGATGCTCACCGTCGCCGACAACGGGCCCGGCATCCCCGAGAATCTCCGGGCCCGCCTGTTCGAGCCGTTCGTCACGGGGCGGGTGGGCGGGACGGGGCTGGGGCTCGCCATCGTGCAGCGCGCCGTGGAGGCGCACCGTGGCCTGGTGCTGGTGGATTCCACGGCGGGACGGGGGACGACCTTCACGGTGTACTTGCCCGCAGCGCGACGGAGAGAGGAAGCCGCGTGAGCCAACAACCCTCGATTCTGGTGGTGGACGACGAGATGGGGATCCTCGACGTCCTGCGCATCCTCTTGAAGGGCGAGGGGTTCGACGTCGTCACCGCACAGGGCGGCAAGGCCGGCCTCGAGGCCCTCAAGACCGCCGCCCCGGACATCGTGCTCACCGACATCAAGATGCCGGGCGTTTCGGGGACCGAGCTGCTCGCCGCCGTGCGGGAGCAGGATCCCGAGACGCCGGTGATCCTTATGACCGCCCAGGCGTCGCTGCAGAGCGCCATCCAGGCCGTGAACCAGGGGGCGTTCTACTACATCCAGAAGCCGTTCTCCAACGACGACCTGGTGGCGATCTGCCGCCGCGCCGCCGAGCAGCGGCTCCTCAAGGCCGAGAACAAGCAGCTGAAGCAGGAGATCCGGCGGCGCGAGCGCTCGGGGCTGGTCAAACCGCTCGGCAAGTCGCGCCCGTTCGTCGAGGTGCTCAAGCTCGCGGAGCAGGTGGCTCCGACGGAGAGCACGGTGCTGATTCAGGGGGAATCGGGCACGGGGAAAGAGGTCATCGCGCGCTACATCCACGAGCTGTCGGCGCGGGCGGACGGCGGCTTCTTTTCGCTCAACTGCGGCGCGCTGCCGGAAAGCCTGCTCGAATCGGAGCTGTTCGGCCACGTGAAGGGATCGTTCACCGGCGCGGTGCGCGACAAGCAGGGGCTGTTCGCCGCAGCGCGGGGCGGCACGTTCTTCCTGGACGAGATCGGCGAGATGTCGCCGGCCACGCAGGTGAAGCTGTTGCGCGTGCTGCAGGAGCGCGAGGCCATCCCGGTGGGCGGGACGGAGGCGATTCCCGTGGACGTGCGGGTGGTGGCGGCCACGAACCGCGATCTCGAAGACGACATCAAGCGGGGCCGGTTCCGCACCGACCTGTACTACCGACTCAACGTCATCGCCATGCACCTCCCCCCGCTGCGGGACCGCCGCGACGATATCCAGATTCTGTGCGACGAGTTCCTCGGCCGCATCGCGCAAGAGCGTGGCGAGGCACCCAAGCCGCTGTCCCAGGAAGCGCAAGCCGTGCTGCTGGCGTACGACTGGCCCGGCAACGTGCGCGAGCTCGAGAACGCGGTCGAGCGCGCGGTGGTGCTCAGCAAGGGCGACACGATCGAGCTCGCCGCGCTGCCGGAAAAGCTCACGGAGCGGCGCGCCGAGCCCTTGGTCGCGGAGCGGTCGCACCCGAACCCCACCCTCGACGTGATCGAGCGGGCCTACATCACGTGGGTGCTGCAAAGCGAGGGAGGCAACAAGACCCGCGCCGCCGAGGTGCTCGGCATCGATCCGTCCACGCTGTATCGCAAGCTGAGTCGCTACGAGGGCGATGCCACCGGCGCAGACGGCTGATCACGTGGGGGCCGCGACGCTCGAGCGCATGGCCGCGGCCCCCCGCTTCAATCGCTGGATGTTCGAGCGGCTGCGCCCCTGGGTCGGGCGCCGCGTGCTCGAGATCGGCGCCGGGATCGGCAACATGTCGGCGTTCCTGGTGGACGAGGCAGGGGTGGACCGCCTCGTGCTCACCGACACGGAGCCGTATTACCTCGGTCGCCTGCGCGAGCGGTTCGCGGGCCGGCCGCAGGTGGCCGTGGCGGAGCTGCGGCTGCCCGGGCGCGATCCCCGGCTCGCCGCCGAACGGCTCGACACGGTGGTCTGCCTCAATGTCCTGGAGCACATCGAGCAGGACGGCGCGGCGCTCCGCGCCATGCGCGATCTGCTCCAGCCCGCGGGCCGGCTCCTGCTGCTCGTCCCCTCGCTGCGGGCGCTGTACGGCTCGTTGGACGAGGCGCTGGGACACTTCCGCCGCTACGTCCCCGACGAGCTACAGGCCAAGCTCCAGGTCGCGGGGTTCCGCGTGCGCCATCTCGAGTACTTCAACCTCGCCGGCGTGCCGGGGTGGTGGCTCACCGGTCGCGTGCTGCGCCGCCGGCTCATCCCCGCGGGCGCCCTGCGCTGGTACGAGGCCCTGGTGCCGCTGTTCCGGCTGGAGCGGTTCCTCCCCTGGCGGATCGGGCAATCGCTCATCGCCATCGGCGAGGTAGCCGGGTGACTTCGCCCCGCTCGTCGCGCGAGGACATGCTGCTCTCGGTCGTCGTGCCGGCGTACAACGAGGCGACGACCATCGAAGCCGTGTTGCGGCAGCTCAAGCAGGTGCCGCTGCGGCTCGAGGTGATCGTCGTGGACGACGCGTCGACCGACGGTACGGGCGCCATCCTCGACCGGCTGGCCTGCGAGGGGGGCCTCCTCCAGCAGGTGATCCGTCACCCGACCAATCGCGGCAAGGGCGCCGCGCTCAGGAGCGGGATCGCCGCCGCCACGGGGCAGGTGATCGTCGCCCAGGACGCCGACCTCGAGTACGACCCAGCCGAGCTGCCCGCCCTGCTGCGGCCGATCCGCGACGGCAAGGCCGACGCCGTGTACGGCTCGCGCTTCCAGGGAGGCCCTCATCGCGTATTGTTCTTCTGGCACGCCGTCGGCAACAACTTCCTCACGCTCGTCTCCAACATGTTCACCAACTTGAACCTGACGGACATGGAGACGTGCTACAAGCTGGTCCGGGCCGACCTCCTCAAGCGTTTGCCGCTCAGGTCGGAGCGCTTCGGAATCGAAGTGGAGCTCACGGCACGGCTGGCCCAGGCGGGCGCCCGCATCTGGGAGCTGCCCATCACGTACAGCGGCCGGACCTACAGCGAAGGCAAGAAGATCACCTGGCGCGATGGTGTCGCGGCGCTGTTTCATGTCATCCGATACAACCTGTTCCCGCCGCGCGGCGCATGGCGCAGCCGCTGACTGCGATCAACAGGGGTTGGGTCGCACTCGTGTTCGCGACCGCCGTCGCGGCATACCTGCCTACGCTGACGTACGGGTTTGTCGAGGACGACCGCGCCGTCGTCGCGGCGAACCCGCGCGCCCACTCGGTCTCCCAAGCCTTGGGTGCGTTCGACCAGCCGTACTGGGGCGACGAGTTCTATCGGCCGCTCACCATCTTCAGCTTCGCGGTCGATTGGACCGTGAGCGGGGGTCGCGCCGGCTGGCTCCACCTAATGAACGCGCTGTGGCATGGGGTCGCGTCGGTGCTGGTCGCTGTCCTCCTGGCCCAGGCGCTGTCGCCCGCCGCGGCGGCCGCCGGCGGCCTGGTGTTCGCCCTGCACCCGGTGCATGCCGAGGCAGTCGCCGGCCTGGTCGGCAGGGCGGAGCTGCTTGCAGCCGTCGGCATGCTCGGGGCGGTACTGTGCGCGCGTCGCCGACGGTGGACGGCGGCCGTGGCGTGCGCGGCCGCGGCCATGCTGAGTAAGGAGCACGGTGTCATCAGTGGTGTCTTGATAGTGCTCGATCGCTGGCTCCAGCGCCCCGAGCAGCCGCCCTACCCCCGCCGCTTCTATGTCGCCTTGGGAATCGTGACCGCCGTGTTTCTCGCCGCCTGGTACGTGATCGGCCGCAGAGCAACGGGCGACGTGGCGCCGGTGTTCCTCGACGCCGGGACGGCAGAGCGGCTGGACATCGCCCTGCCCGGCGTGCTCCGCGCCGCCGGGCTGCTGGCGTGGCCGCTGAATCTCTCGGCCGACTACGGTCCGCGGGTGATTCCCGCGTACCGCGCTGTCTCGCTCGCCGCGCTGGGCGGCACGGTGATCATTGCCGCGACGCTCGCGGGCGGGTGGTGGATCAGGCGAACGGCACCGACCGTGACGTTCGCGGCGTGGGCCGCCGCCGCCGCGTATCTCCCGACGTCGAATCTGCTGTTCCCCTCAGGAATCGTCCTCGCCGAACGCGCCCTCTACGTCCCGGTGCTGCTCACTGCGGCACTGGTGGGTCAGGCGGTGCACCGGGCACAGGGTCGTTGGACGCCGCGGGCCGTCGCCCTTGCGATCGCCGCGGTTTGCATCGTGCTCGGCGGCAGGACTCTCGCGCGACTGCCCGTGTGGCGCGACAATCGCACGTTTCTGCTCACGCTCCTGGCGGACCATCCTGAATCGTACTGGGGGCACTGGTCGGCGGCCGCTGTGCTGGCCGGGATGGGCGATACGGGCGCGGCCCGCCGCGAATACGCCCGGGCCGACTCCTTGTTCGACGGCGACCCGCACCTCGACGCGACTCGGGCCCTGTTCCTTGTCGGCCTCTCGGACACGGCGGGCGCCCGGCCGCTGGTGGACCGCGCGCGGCGGCGCCTTCCCTTCGAGCCGGACGCGCTGCGCGCGCAGTTCGTGCTCTCGCTGCGGCGTGGCGAGCGAGCCCGCGCGATCGCTCTCGCCGACACCGCCCGAGTACGCGTCCCTTGGGAGGCGGCTTGGTATAGTGCGCACCTGGATGAACGGCCCAAGCGCTGAGATGCCGAAGCGGCTGTACGGCGCCGTGGCCGGCTGCGCGGTCGTGGTCTATCTCGGCGCCCTGTGGAATGGGTTCGCAGTGGACGACGTGCCGATCATCGTGCTGAACCCCCTCGTTGCGAACGCGTCGGGCATGTGGCGCGCATTCGCCGCTCCCTACTGGCCGCCGGATCTGGGGGGCCTCATGTATCGGCCCCTGACGATCGCCGGGTTCGCCCTCGATCAGCTGCTCCGCTCCACGGCCTGGTTTCACGCCGTCAACCTCGCGTGGCACGCGGCCGTCTCGGTCGCGGTGGCGGCGCTGGCACGGCGCTGGACGGACTGGACGGGGGGGCTCGTCGCCGGACTGCTGTTCGCCGCCCATCCCGTGCATGTGGAGGCCGTCGCCAACATCGTCGGCCGGGCAGAGCTGATGGCGGCGCTGTTCACGCTGCTTGCGGTATACGCGGCCCTGGTGCATGAACGCGTCGCCTGGAGCGCCGCCGCGCTGGCGCTCGGCCTGCTCTCGAAGGAGAACGCAGCCGTCGCGCCGGCGCTCATCGTGTGGGGCTGGCTGCTCGGACTCGCGCGACCGGATCGACGCCGCGTGGCGTGGTTCGTGGCGAGCTGGGTGATCGTTGGTGGAGCCTACGCCGCGGTTCGCGCAGCCGTGCGCCACCCGTTCACGGAGTACCAAAGCATCGCGCCGATGTTCGTAGGCGAGCCCGACCTCACCGTCCGGCTCACTGCCGTGAGCGCGTTCACCGACGTGCTGCGCCTCCTGGTATTCCCCCTCACACTGCGCGTGGACTATTCCCCCGACGAGCGGACCGCCGTCACCACGCCGCTCGACTGGCGGTTTGCTGCCGGCCTGCTGTGCGCGCTGGCCTGGGTCGGAGCGCTGGTCGTCGCCTGGAAACGGGGCCGGAAGGTCGAGGCGTTCGGGCTCGGCTGGACCGGCATCGCGCTGCTGCCGGTTGCGAACCTGCTCTATCCTGCCGGCTTCTACCTCGCCGAGCGAACCCTCTACCTCCCCTCGGCCGGGTTGGCTCTCGCGGCGGCCGCGTGGCTCGCGCGGCTGCCCCGCGAGCGGCTCTGGCCGGTGACCGCGGCGCTGGTCCTCCTGGGCGGCGTGCGCAGCGCGCTGCGCGTGCCCGTGTGGCGCGACGACGCCCACGTGACGCACAGCATCCTGCGCGACTCCCCGCGGTCCTACGTCGGGCACAAGCGGATGATCGGCTTGTTCCTCGACCGGCATCAGCCGGCCCTCGCACTCGACGCTGCGCGCGTCGCCGCACGCCTCCATCAGCGCGACGCTGGGGTCTACGTTACCGGATCCGTGGCGGCGTTCGCCGCGGGGGACGCCAGGGCGGCCGACTCGCTGCTCGCTGGCTTAGAGCACCTATGTCACGGGCGTTGCCCCGGGTACTATCGAAGCGAGGCGGCAGTAGCTCGGGCCCACGGCTACGCCGAGGCAGCCGACTCGCTGCTCGCCCGGGGACGGGCCTTGCGGTCGGCCCGGTGACTTGCAAAACGCCCGGCCTACTCGGTACGCGGGAGACCGGGAGGCGCGACACACCAAGCGCGTAAGTGTAATCACAGGTTATACCTCCACGACTGTGGCTAGGTCGGGCATGAGCCTTGCTTCCGCCGCTTGAGGGACACTCCCATCATCAAGCAGTTCTGAGAGATCATTGTGGGCTTCAAAACGGGGGTACGCGTCACATGAACCGCAAGGGTTTTACGCTCATTGAGCTGCTGATCGTGGTGGTGATCATCGGCATCTTGGCCGCTATCGCGATCCCGAAGTTCGCCAACACGAAGGGGAAGGCCTACATCGCCTCGATGAAGTCCGACCTGCGGAACCTCGTGACGGCTGAGGAAGCGTTCTTCGCCGACTCCGTCAAGTACAGCACCAAAGTCACCAGCAAGGTCGGTGGCGTTGCCTGTACGCCCGCCGCGGGCGACGTGAGCTGGTGCCCCACGACGGGTAACAACCTCGTCACCCTCAATGCTGCCGGTGGCGGTTGGGATGCGTCGATGACGAACAACAACCTGACGGGTACCGCGAAGGTGACGTGCGCGATCTTCGTCAACGAAGCGGCCGATCCGCTCGGCATCGCGACCTCAGAGGGTGCGCCGGCCTGTAAGTAGTCGGCGTAGCAGTGACAGGACGGGCGGCGGGGTTCTCCCCGCCGCTTGTTTTGTATAGGCATTTTGCGGTAAATAGTGCGCAATGCAATGCATTTGCGTGTTTCAGACCTTGACATTGTGCACGTCCTGGCACAAGGCGTAGTTTTTGCCGCGCCTCGACGTGTAGCTCCGTTCCAGAGGGCAAACCGCCGGTGACGGCGGGACGCAAAGCCAAGGGATCTCGCGCGGTGTAGCTACCGCCTGGAGACAGCCCCGCTGCAGGGACGAGGACCCCCGGCGACCTGAGTCACCGGGAGTCCGCGGCCTCACCTCCTGCATGCACGGGCGCGAGGCCGTTCGCTTTCCCAGGACGGCCGAAAGGACTCGCATGGCAATGAGACCGCCGCGTGCGGCGGGTTTCTCCCTGCTCGAGCTGGTGATCGTCCTCGTCATCCTGGGCGTGGCGACGGCGATGGCCTTTCCCACCATCTCCCGCATCACCACGCACTCTCGGGTCAACCAGGCGGCGATGGTGGTCGCGCAGGACTTGTCGCTTGCCCTGAGCGCCGCCGCGCGCGAGCGCAAACCGATCCGCATCGCGCGCGGGGCGGATGGGGCGTCGATCACGCTGAGCGAGCGGGCGAGCGGCAAACTGCTCTCCACGCGGTGGCTGGGGAAAGGCGACGCCTACCGGCTGGATTCCATCGCCTTCTCCGTTTCGCCCGTGGATCTGTTTCCCTCGGGAATGACGTCGAGCGCTCTGAGCGTGACGCTGTGGGCGGGGAAGTACTCCCGCCAGGTCACGCTGTCCCGCGCGGGCTGGGTCCGAGTTCCGTGACGCGGGCCGAGGCGGGCTTCTCGCTGATCGAGATCATGGTGGCAATGATGCTCTTGGGGCTGGTGCTCATCGGCGTCGCGCAGCTGAACTTCACGCTCGCGCGCCGCTTCTACGCGCTGTCGGGCGGCGGCGCCCGCGACGCGGTCCTGGCGCAGCAGCTCAACCAGTTCGCGGCGCTGCCGTTCGATTCGCTCAAGGCGAAGGCCGGAACGATCACCGTCACCAAGCCGCCCCTGCCGTACACGCGCAAAATCACGGTGGACAGCCTCTCGCCCAAGCTCAGGCGGGTGACGATCGTCGTCACCCCGCTCAACCCGATCTTCAAGCCCGACACGCTCGTGCTGCAGCGCACCAAGCCGGGCAACAACCCGTTCAACAAGAAGCCCTAGCGATGAGCGATCGCCGTGGCTTCACCCTCGCCGAGCTCGTGGTCGGCATGGTCGTCCTGGGCGTGATCGGGGCGGCGCTCACCGGCCTCTACCTGTCGCAGTCGCGCTTCTACGACCAGCAGGGACAGCTGCGCCGTGCCCGACTGGTGTCGCGCATGGCGATCAATGCCACGCTTTCCGACCTGCGCATGGTCGAGGCGACCGGCGGCCTGGTCTCGGCGACGCCCACCCAGGTGACCATGCGGGTGCCGTACGCGATCGGCGTCGTGTGCGCGAACACGCCGGCACAGACGACGCTGTCCCTCTGGCCCGTCGACTCGACCGTGTATGCCACCGCCGGCTTCTCGGGGTACGGGTGGCGCGACTCGCTCGGCACCATCACGTACGTCGAGGCCGGTACGTCGGTCGCGAACGACGATCCCTCACTGTGCGTGGCGGCGAACGTCGTGACGCTCCCGGGGGGGCGGGTGGTCGGCGTGCGGCCGCCGCTCCCGGCGACCCTGCCGGCGGTCACCGCCGTCGGGACGACGGTGTTCCTGATCCAACGGCTGACGTACGAGTTCAAGCCCTCGGTCGCGCTCCCCCGACGGATGGCGCTGTGGCGCACCACCGTGGCGACCGGGCAGGCGGACGAGCTGGTCGCGCCGTTCGATCCCACCGCGAAATTCCGCTTCTTCGTCGCCGGGAGCGACACGGCCCAGGCCGGCCCGCCGAACCCGCTGAGCAACATGCGCGGTTTGGAGCTGGGCCTCACGAGCCAGAGCGACCGGGCCCCGGAAGGCGCGGCCGCTCCCCGACAGGCGCAGGTGGTGACGGCGGTGTATTTCAACAACCAGCTCAAATGACCGGACACTCTCACAGTCGGCGCGGCGTCGCGCTGCCGATGGCACTCCTCGTGGTGGTCGTGCTCACGATCCTGCTCGCAGCGGGCTTTGCCGCGCTGTCGAGCGAGCGGCGCGTGCACGCCAACGACGAAGCGGCGCTGGATGCCTTTACGCTGGCCGAGACGGGGCTCGAGCTGTTCATCGCGAAGCGCGACTCGTTCGGTTTCAAGGCGGCGCCCCCCGCCGTGAGCGAGTCCACGCGCATCGCTCTCGGGGGTGGCTACGCCGACGTCATCCTCAAGCGCATCCGCAACGACACGTTGGCGGGGCGCTTCGGCTACGCCATCCGCTCGCACGGCGTCAGCACGGTCGCCGCCCTGTCGGGGACGCCGCAGGCGGAGCGCACGGTCGCGGAGTACGCCGTGTGGCAGAGCGGCTCGATGAACGTGCTCGCGGGCTGGACCAGCCTGAGCGGGCTCCACAAGAACGGCTCTTCGGCCATGGGAAGCGGCGCGGACCAATGCGGCAAACAGCCGGCCGTCGCGGGCGTCGCCGTCCCCGGCAATCCCGGCTACACGCAGAACGGCGGCCAGCTCGCGCCTCAGGGGAGCCCCCCGGTCGACACCGTCGCTCCCACCCCGACCCAGATGGCCGACTCGGTGAAGATCGACTGGGCTGGCCTCGCCGGCGGCACGGCCCTGACCCCCGACATCACGATTCCGCCGGGCGCGTGGCCGTCGTTCTCGAACCCGAGCTACTGGCCCACGATCCTGGTCAAGGGCGACTTCGCACTGCCCGGCAACGGCCAGGGCACCCTGATCGTCACGGGCAGCCTCACCATCAGCGGCAACATCACCTGGGATGGCGTGCTGCTCGTCGGCGACAACCTCACGTCCAACGGCAACAACGCGGTGAACGGCGCCACGGTGACCGGGTTGAACGTGAAGCTCGGCGCGACCCTGCCGCAGGGGGATATCGGCAACGGGACCAAGTCGTTCAACTACAATTCGTGCAACATCGCCAAGGCGATGGCGGGGATGGGACAGCTCGTCGGCTATTCCAACGCGTGGGTGGATAACTGGCCGACATACTGAGTCAGACGCCGTAAGCTTGCGGCTGTGATGGCTTGCGGCTTGCGGTCTGCGGCTGAGTATTCCCCCCCATGCCGTCCAAGCCCGCGCTCCGAACCGAGCTGCTCTTCTACCTCTCGTTCCTCGCCGCCGCCGCACTGCTGGTGGGGGTGGCGACCATGCTGGTGGTGAACGTGCTGGCGCCGCAGCGCACCTTCGTACTGCTCCTGCTGCTGGTCGCCCTCGAGGTCGGCGTGTTCGTCGTGTTCGGTCGCCATCTGGTGAACCGGCTGGTGCTGTGGCCACTCGACCGCGTCGTGGCCACGGCGGACGCCGTGGCGGACGGGGATTTGGCGCGACGCGCTCCCGACGCCGAGACCAGCGACTTCTCCACCCTCGCCGAGCGTCTCAACCGCATGACCGACCACCTGCTCGACGCCCAGGGCCAGGTGGTGCGCTCGGAGAAGCTCGCGGGCATCGGTCGCCTCGCCGCTGGAATCGCCCACGAAGTGGGTAACCCGCTGGGCGCGCTCGGTACCTACGTCGAGGTGCTGCGGCGGCGGGGCGCGGACGCCGAGGTGATCGCCGGCGTGACGCGCGAGCTCGAGCGCATCGACCGGATCGTGCGCGGGCTGCTGGACTACGCGCGCCCCCACGAGGAGACGCTGGCCCCGCTCGATCCGGCGGCCGTGGCGCGGGGCGCGTTCGGGTTGCTCGAAGCCCAGGGGGCGCTGCGACCCGCACACTCGACGCTCGAGCTCGAGCCCGGTGTTCCTCGGATTCTCGGCCAGGCCCATCTGCTCGAGCAGGCCATCGTCAACCTGGTCCTGAACGCGGTGGACGCCGCGCCCGGCGGCATCGTGATTCTGGGAGCGCGGCCCTGGGACTACCAGCCACGGCAGCCCGACCCCAAGCGCGGAACGGACCCGAGGCCGGCTCGCTACCCCCGCGCGGCAGAGCGGCGTCCGGCGCGCCCGGAGTTCTCGCCCGGCCAGCCTGGTGCGTTGCTGTTCGTGGCGGACTCGGGACCGGGCGTGCCGCCCGACGACCGCGACAAGGTCTTCGACCCGTTCTACACCACCAAGTCGCCCGGCCAGGGCACGGGGCTGGGCCTCGCGATCGTGGCCCGTGCCGTGGACGACATGGGCGGCGTCGTATGGGTGGACCGGGCGCGCGAGGGCGGCGCTGCATTCAAGATGTTCTTCCCACGCGCGGACCTCACCCTCCGTCCCCGAGCCGTTCCCCCGCTCCACAAGGTGGAGAGGGACTCAGGGGGTGAGGGATGAGCCGGGTGCTGGTGGTCGACGACGAGCCTGGGCTCCGCCAGTCGCTGGGCCTACTGCTCAGCGACGCGGGCTACGACGTGGTCGCCGAGGGGAATGGCGCGCGCGCGCTCGAGCGCGCCCGCGCCGAGCCGTTCGACTTGGTCCTGTGCGACGTGCGCATGGCCGACATGGACGGCCTCGCGTTCCTGCGCGCCTACAAGAGCGGCGGCGGCCCCGCGCTCGTGATCATGATGAGCGCCTACGGGGGCGAGGAGGCGGCCCTCGCCGCGATGAAGGAAGGGGCGTACGACTACGTCGCCAAGCCGTTCCGGCCGGACGAGGTCGTGTTGACGCTGCGCAAGGCGGAAGAGCGTGAGCGGCTCGGTCACACCATCGCGACACTAAGAGCACAGCTGGACAGCAGTCCCGCCGCTCGCGCCCTGATCGCCGAGAGCCCGGCGATGCGGCAGGCGCTCGACGTGGTGGCACGCGTAGCCGCGCACCGCACGACGGTGCTCATCACCGGGGAGCGCGGCACCGGGAAGGAGGTCATCGCCCAGGCCATCCACCGCGCCGGGCCGCGGGCGGCGGGCCCGTTCGTCGCGGTGAACTGCGCGGCCATACCGGAGAACCTGCTCGAGTCGGAGCTGTTCGGCTCCGTGAAGGGCGCCTTCACGGGCGCCTCCGGAGACCGGCCCGGCCTGTTCGAGCAGGCGGACGGCGGCACGCTGCTGCTGGACGAGATCGGCGAGCTGCCGCTGCCCTTGCAGGCCAAGCTGTTGCGGGTGCTCCAGGAAAGTGAGATCCGGCGCGTGGGCGACCAGAAGACCCGGCGCGTCGACGTCCGGCTCCTCGCCGCCACGGCCAGAGACCTCGCCGCCGAAGCCGCGGCCGGCCGGTTCCGGCACGACTTGTTCGATCGAGTGAACGTCGTGTCCATTCATCTGCCGCCGCTCGCCGAGCGACGCGAGGACATCGTGCCGATGGCCAGGCACTTCGCGGCTCAACTGGCGCGCCGGCTGGGCCACAATCTGGGGTTAAGCGAGGCAGCCGTTGCATGGCTGCGCGAGCAATCGTGGCCGGGGAACGTACGGGCACTGGAGCACGCGATCGAGCGCGCGGCGGTGCTGACTGACAAGGAGATCCTCGAGCCGGTGGACTTCGGCCCGCCGGCACACACCGGGCTTGGGCCCGGGGTCGGCACAAGCCCGACCACAACACCGACCGCGGGCACCCTCCGGGACGTGGTCGAGGCCGCGGAGCGTCGGGCGATTACGGCTGCCTTGGAGGAGGCGGGCGGCAACCGCCGGACCGCCGCGAAGCGGCTCGGCGTGAGCCTTAGGACACTGTTTTATAAGATGGATCGTTACGGCGTCGACTAATGCAGCAAACTGCACTCGTGCAGTGATTTGCAGTGCCAGCCCCCAATCACCGTTCACATAACACCAATGCCTACAGTCACTTATCGCATGGCACAGGATGTGATAGGTTGTCGTCCCGGACGGAGGCTAGTTCATGAAACGCTCGGGTTTTACGACAATCGAGATGGTCATCGTCGTGGTCCTGATCGGGCTCATTGCGGCGATCGGCTTCCCGAAGATCCGTCAGACGCTCGACAAGACGAACGTCCGCTCGGCGCGCGCGGCGGTGGGCACGCTCGCGGCCATGGCCCGGTCCGCGGCGATTCAGCGCGGCTGTCCCGGCGTGATCCATTTCCTCGCGACCAACGCCACCGTGTGGGTGACGACGAGCTGTGCGGCGAAGGTGGACACGGTCTCGGGCGTGCAGCAGCTCACGACCCGCTTCAAGGTCACACTGGTGGCGTCGCGCGACTCGGTGCGCTACGACCCACGAGGCCTCAGCCTGGACAACCTGGCTGGGAATACGGTGATCACGTTCACGGGGAGCGTGGGATCGAACGTGGACTCGACCGTGATCAATCCGCTCGGTAAGGTGGTGCACTGATGAAACGCGAACAGGGATTCACGCTGGTCGAGGTGATCATCGCGATCCTGGTGCTCACGGTGGGACTGCTGGGGCTCGTGACCTCGGCGGCGCTCGTGACGCGGATGATCGGCCGGGGACAGCACTCGGCGGTCGCGGCGCAGTACGCGCAACGGCGGCTCGAGATGCTGCGCATCACGGGGTGCAAGGCGCAGGCATCCGGGACCGAGGTCTGGACGCGCGGGGCAACGCCGGTCGATTCCGTCTCCTGGCACTTCACGCGCTGGGACCTGGCCAACCAGACGGCCAAGCACTGGCAAGTCGTGGTGCGGAGCACGTACCAGACGGCGCTCGGCAAGTGGCGTACCGATAGCACGGAGACGGAGCTCTCATGCCTGTTCTAGCACGCCGAGGGTTCACCCTCATCGAGCTGATGATCGCGGTGGTGCTGCTGGGGCTGGTGTCGGCCGCGGTCTATAAGGTCCTGATCAACAGCCAGCGCGTGTACCTGGCGCAGACACAGACGATCGACCTGCAGCAGAATATCCGCGCGGCGGCGGCGATCCTGCCGGCCGAGTTCCGCGAGCTGGACGCGGCGGACGGCGACCTCAAGGCAATGACCGCCACGTCGGTGCGCATCCGGGCCATGCGGGAGCTGGCGTTCGTGTGCACGGATCCGGTCCTGGGTGGGGGGCTCGGTCAGATCACCCTGACGGTGCGGCAAACGCCGATTTATGGGACGCGCCAGACGTTCTCGAAGGGCGACTCGATCCTGGTGTACTGGGAGGGCAATCCCACGACCCGGGCCGACGACCAGTGGCTGCCCGCGCAGCTGCAACAGGATGCCGCCCCGGGATTCTGCAACGACAGCCTCGTCGCGACGAATGCGGCGTATCTGTTGACGTTGCAGCCGTCGTGGATCAACGACCCGGCGCTCAACCGGGCGGGCGCGATCACGCGCGGCGCGCCGGTGCGCGGGTTCGACAAGGTCGCCTACGAGCTGTACCAGGCGCCTGCGCCGGACAACAACTGGTACCTGGGGCAGCGCAATCCGGCGGCGGGCGGCACGATCCAGCCGCTGATCGGCCCGCTGATCGGCGCGAACGGCGTCACGTTCACTTACCTGGACAGCATCGGCACCGAGACCGCCGATTCGTCGAAAGTGTCGCAGATCCGGATCGTGCTGCGGGCCCGCACGGCGTCGCCGATCCGCAGTGGCGGGACCGGCGTGCAGGCTTACAAGATCGATAGTGTCGACACATGGGTGGCGCTGCGGAACAATCCGCGCTGCGGTCCGGGCTCGCTGCCCCCCATCCCGTGCAACTGACGGGCGGGTCACACGTGAACCTCAAGGAGTCGGGTATGAAGCAGGTCCTGAAGAACGAGCGCGGCATGGCGCTCGCCATCGCGATCGTCGCGCTCGTCGTCGTGGGCGCGCTCATTGCCGGCGCCCTGTTCTCCGGCACACAGGAGCAGCGGGTGGCCGAGAACGTGCGCCGGGCCCAGGCGTCGTTCGGCGTGGCCGAGGAAGGGGTGTACGACATCATCCGCAACTGGAGTGTCGATACCATCAGAATGAGATACGCCGGAATGTATCCGTATCCCGGTTCTCCGGTGTCCCTGAGCCAGTCCGCGATCGCGAAGAAAACGGCGGCGAGCAAGACGGGGAGCTACAACGGAACCATCACGAAGCTGAACGACGGGCTGTACCTGGTCGACATGACCGGTCAGGACACGATGAGCCTCGCGGGCCGCATCCGCGGCGGCGGCTCGAGTCAACGGATGGGCCTGATCACGCGCATCCGCCCGCTGGCGCTCAACATCCAGGCGGCGGTCACCTCCGGGGGCACGAACTTCGTGGCCGGTAACGTCAATATCGCCGGCGCCGACAGCGTCCCGACCGGCTGGGCCGGCTGCCCGTCCAAGGACTCGACCAAGGCCGGCGTCCGCATGCAGGTGGGCGACAGCATCAGCAAGACGGGAAACGCCAAGATTACGGGAAGTCCGCCGGTCGTGCATGACCCGACGCTCAAGGACAGCGCGTTCTCGGTCTATGGCGACGTGACGTTCACCCAGCTCGCCGCCATGGCGAACATCAAGCTGGCGGGACAGAACTTCTCCAACGGGATCGGACCGGCGTTCTTGAACGGGCAGTGCGATCTCACGGTACAGACGAACTGGGGGAGCCCGACGGCTCCGACGGGTCCGTGCGGCAGCTACTTCCCCATCATCTACATCAACGGGGACGCCACGATCAATGGCCAGGAGGGCCAGGGCATCCTGCTGGTCAACGGCAGTTTATCCGTCCAGGGCGGGTTCCAGTTCTACGGCGTCACCATCGTGAAGGGGTCTGTGAAGACCTCGGGTGGTGGTGGCTCCCCAGCCCATTTCTGGGGCGCGTTGATGGCGCAGGACACGGTACAGTTTGCCGACACCGTCAACAACTTCTCCGGTGGCGCCACGATGCTTTACTCTAAGTGCGCTATTCTAAAGGCGTTAGACAAGACCGGAACGGGGTCGATGCTGCGGTCCCGGGCGTGGGTACAGCTGTTTTGAGCGGTCTAACTCTAGGCCAGCAAAGTACTTGTTGGTTCGGCCTCAAGTAGGTTCGAGGCTTGACAGGATAAGGGGCGGGGCTTACTGTAGTTTGCCCTCGCCCTGTCTTGTCTTTAACCTCTAGGCACTTATGGCCCTTTTTGGGTTCTTGGGCGGCAAAAAAACCTCCGTGGGCTTGGATATCGGCTCCGGGATCATCAAGGTGGCCGTCATCGACCATTCCGGCAGCGAGGCGGAGCTGGTCAAGGTGGCCACGACCGAAGTCGCCGCCGACGCCATCGTGGAGGGGGAAGTCATGGACCCCGGGATCGTGGCGGAAGCGATTCGGGGTCTGTTTTCCACGGCCGGGGTCAAGCACAGATCCGTGGTCACGGCGGTGGGGGGTCGCGACGTGATCGTGAAGAAGATCCAGATGGACCGCATGAAGGAGGGGGACGCCCGGGAGGTGATCCGCTGGGAGGCCGAACAGCACGTGCCATTCGACATGGCCAACGTGGAGCTCGACTTTCAGATCCTCGACCCCGACGCCGAGGGGCTGCAGATGAACGTGCTGCTCGTGGCCGCCAAGCGCGAGCTGGTGGAGAGCCGCACGTCGCTCCTGGGTGAGGCGGGGCTCGAGGCGGCGATCATCGACGTGGACGCGTTCGCGATCCACAATGCGTTCGAGTTGAACCATCCCGACGCGATGCAGGGAGTCGTGGGGCTGGTCAACATCGGCCACGAAGTGACCAACGTGAACATCCTGGAGGACGGCGTCCCGGTGCTGACGCGCGACCTGTCGGTGGGCACGCGGCGGTTCCGCGAGGACCTGCAGCGGGAGAAGGGGCTGTCGGCCGAGGACTCCGAGCGGGTCATCCAGGGGCAGACGCAGAGCGCCGACCTGGCGCAGTACGTCGACGCGCGGGGCGAGGAGATCGCCGTGGGGGTGGAGCGGGCGGCCGCGTTCCTCGCGACGGCTTCGCGGTCGGCGGGGGGCCTCGGCCGCGTGTACACGATCGGCGGCGGCGCCCGGGTGCCCGGTCTCAACGAAGCGCTCTCGAACCGGCTGCGCGTGCCGGTGGAGCTCGCGAGCCCGGTGCAGCGCCTCAAAGTGCGCGACAGCGTGTTCGAGTCGGTCTCGGTGGACGAAGTTGCGCCGCTGCTGATGCTGTCGGTAGGTCTGGCGCTGAGGCGCGCCGCATGATCGAAATCAATCTACTGCCCGGCAAGAAAAAGAAGGCGGCGGGGGCCGGCGCGGGCTTCAGGCTGGCCCTGCCGGACTTCCAGGGGCTCCTGGCCAGCATCAAGAACCCGTGGCTCCTCACGGCGAGCGCGGCGTCCGTGATCGTGGTCGGGGGCGGGCTGCTGCTGTTCATCACGCAGAGCACCCGGCTGCGCGTGCTCGAGTCGCGGCTCGACGCGGTACGGGTCGAGAAGCGGCGCTTCGACGCGGTGATCGCGCAGAAGCGCCAGTCGGAAAAGATCCGCGACTCGCTGGTGTCCCAGATCAACATCATCCGCGGCATCGACGCCGACCGCTATATCTGGCCGCACGTGCTCGACCAGATCACCAAGGCCCTGCCGCCCTACACGTGGCTCACGGGGGTCTCGCCGGCCGCGGGCGGTTCACCCGGACAGGCGCCGGCCCCGCCGGCGGGCACGAGCCCCGCGGACTCGACCGGCGCGCCGCAGGTGCGCATCTGGATCACGGGCAGCACCGTGGACATCCAGGCGTATACGACCTTCCTGCGCCAGCTCGCCGCGTCGCCGTGGCTCACCGACGTGTCTCCCGCGACGTCGTCGACCGTGATCGAGTCGGACCGGCCGGTGACCGCGTTCAATGTGGCGGTGCGGTACCGGGTCGCGGACTCCGTCTACATCCGCACCGTGCCCGTGTCCCAGGCGGTGAGGTAGCAATGGCCCTGTTGCCGCAGGACAGGCAGAGCCAGGTGATGCTGCTCATCACCATGCTGATGGGCGGACTGGGCTGGGCGTTCTGGAGCTACTGGGAGCAGCCGACCGGCCAGCAGATCGAGGCGACGCGCGTCGAGATCGACAGCCTGCAGCGCATCATCGACCGCGCGAAGGCGGATCTCGCGAGCGGCACCGTGGAAGACCTGCGGCGCAAGGTGGAGCAGTACACGGCGCTGCTCGGCGTGATGCGCCAGCTCGTGCCCGAGAAGAACGAGGTCCCGGCGCTGATCGACGACATCTCGACCAAGGCGAAATTGCGCGGCGTGACGATCGGCCGGCTCGAGCCGCTCGCCGTGGAGGCGGGCGCGCCGTTCGACACCTACAGGTACCGCCTGGAGATCATCGGGCACTACGACCAGCTGGGCGAGTTCCTCTCCGACATCGCGAGCCTGCGGCGCATCATCGTGCCCCAGGACGTGATCCTCAAGCCGGCGCAGGCGCAGGCGCAGCGCTTCATGGCCGATACGCTCGGCGCGCTGCTCGAGGCGCAGTTCGCCATTCGCACCTTCGTGAAGGCGGCAGCCCCGCCGCCCGCTCCGGCCGGCAAGCGACCCGCGGCCAAGCCGGCGGGGGGGGGAGGCGGCCGGTGAGCGCGCGCATCGCGGTCGTCCTGGCCGCGCTCGTCGCCGCCGGACCGCTGGCGGCACAGGCGAAGCCCAAGCCTGCGCCCAGGGCGCCGACCGACAGCGCCAAGGCGGATTCGGCCAAAGGCGACAGCACCGCTGTGGCGCCGGTCCTGGTGCGCGAGCAGTTCTCCTACGAGGGCGGCGGGCGCGATCCGTTCCTGTCGCTGCTCAAGTCGGGCGACATCCGACCCCTGCTCTCCGACCTGAAGCTGGTCGGGATCTACTACGACGGGCGCTTCATCGCGCGCAGCGTCGCGGTGCTGCGCGACGTGACCAACAACAAGATCTACCGGGTGAAGCCCGGCGACATCATCGGGCGCCTCAAGGTCACCACGATCCGCCCGCGCGAAATCGTGTTTACGGTGCAGGAGTTCGGTTTCGAGCGGCAGGAGAGTCTGCAGCTCGCCAAGCAGGAGGTAACGCCATGAAGTACATCGCAGCCCTCGTTCCGTTCCTGCTTGGGCTGACCCCGGGCGCAAGCCCGGGGATGACCGGAGCGGGGTTGCGGGACGGCGAGGTAAAAGCCGTCAGCGTGCTCCCCGCGGCGCGCAGCGTGGAGGTCGTGATCGATCTCCAGGGCGCGGTCGAGGTGCAGGACTTCACGTTGGCCGGTCCGGCCCGCTTGGTGATCGACCTGCAGGGCGCCCGGCTCGTCGCGCCCGCCGTGCTGTACGACGGCCAGAATCGGGGGGGCATCAAGAACCTCCGCTACGCGCAGTTCCGTCCCGGCGTCGTGCGGGTGGTGATCGATCTCGACGTGCTCAAGGACTACCAGATCGAGCGGCGCGCGGGGCAGGTGCGCGTGAAAATCGGTACCGAGCGGACGACATTCGCCGCGTGGTCGAGCCAGGACCTGGCTTCCCGTAACCCCGGACTTGCGTCCGGGGTCAGCGTGCCCGGGGGTAAGTCTGACCCCGGGCGCCAGCCGGGGGTGCATGGGGGTGAGGCTGCCCGCGTGGCGGCCCCCGCAGCGAGCGGGGCCGAGCTCTCGATCGACGCCTACCTCGCGGCCCATGCGCGCGAGAGCGACCAGTCGCAGGCGCCCCGCATCACGGTCACGTGGGACAACGCGGACTTCCGCGAAGTGGTCGCGGGATTCGCGGCGTTCAGCGGTCGCACCATCATCATCTCCAAGGACGTGACCGGCAAAGTCAGCGCGGAGATCAAGAACCAGCCGTGGGATCTCGCGTTCGCCGCCGTGCTCGAGTCGCAGGCGCTCGCCGCCACCACCCTGGAGGGCGGGATCATCCAGGTCATCGACAAGAAAGACCTGGCGCGCGCCGACTCGACCGTGCCGGTGGAGACGCGCCTGGTGCGCATCAACTACGCCCGTGCTGGCTCGATGGTGGCGTCCGTGCAGTCGATCCTGACCAAGCGCGGCGCCGTGGTCGCCGATTCGACCAACAACGCGCTCGTGATCACCGAGATCTCGAGTCGCATCAATCGGGTGGAGGACTTCGTCAAGGGCCTCGACATCCGCACGCCGCAGGTGTCGATCCAGGCGAAGATCATCTTCGTCGACCGCACCGACGTGGAGGACCTCGGGATCAAATACGACCTCGGCTCCCAGACCCAGTTCTTCAACCGGCTCATCCAGCGGCCCGATCCGCGGACCGCGAAGGCCGTCGACACCAATGGCGACGGCGTGCCGGACGCGTTCGTGCCGCAGTCCAACTTCACCCCCGACCAGGTGATCGTCGACCTCGGCGGCAACTCGCTCTCGGCCATCGGCAACGCCTCGCAGGAGGTGGTCAACCCCGCGCTCAACCTGATTTTCTCGACGGCCGTCGGCAACTTCAATCTCACCACGTTCCTCCAGGCCCTGCAGCGCGTCGAGCTGGCGGACCTCCAGGCCGAGCCGACGATCACCACGCTCGACAACCGGCCGGCCGAGATCCTGGTGGGCGACCGTGTGCCCATCCGTGTGATCGACGCGAGCGCGGCGACGGGCACCACCAATGCCGTCCCCCGCGCCACGGTGAGCTTCCAGCAGACGGGGATCAACCTCAAGGTGACGCCACACGTGACGGCCAACCGCCAGGTGCTCATGGAGGTGCACGCCGAGAACTCGAGCGTCAAGCCCGCGCCGGTGGACATCGGCTTCACGTTCCAGACGCAGCAGGCCGACAACCAGATACTCGTCAACGACGGCGAGACGGCGGTGATCGGCGGCCTCACGGTGACCTCGGTCACGGTAACCAAGTCGGGAATCCCCTTCCTTGTAGACCTGCCGCTCCTCGGGAAGCTGTTCGGCTTCACGGCGGAGACGGAGGAGCGGCGCGATCTCTTGATCCTGATCACGCCACACATCATCGACGACCTGGTGACGCCCAGCACCGGGAAGTAACCGGGAGCGATCATGCGGCAGGTTCGAGGCATTCGGGGCTGGTGGGGAATGGTCGCGCTCGTCAGCGGCCTCTGGGCATGCGAGACCGCCCGGAACCCGGGCGGCGTGCAGCGGGATCTCATCCCGCCGATCATCAAGCTCACGAGTCCGGGCACCAGTGTGCCCGACACGCAGGCGATCGCCGGCGGCCTGCACTTCACCGTCGACGCGTCCGACAACCTCGGCCTCAGGGACATCCAGCTTACCTACAGCGGCGGCTACCTGGCGCAGACCGACACCGTATTCAACACGACGGTGACGAGCGTCACGATGGGCAAGACCATCACGTTCCCGGCGAACTCCGGTGCGGGCGGATTGATCACGATCACCGGGACCGCGACCGACGGTGCGGGCAACTCCGCTTCCTCCACGATCACGATCTTTCTTTCGAACGTGCAGGCACTCACCGTCACCCTGCTGGCGCCCGTCCCCCCCGCGGTCGCGGCCTCGGGTAAGAACATCCCCGTGCAGGTGGAGGCGCGCCAGCTCGGCGGCATTGCGACCGTCGGGTTCATCATCACGCCGCGCAACGCCGTGGTCGACCCCACCACGCCGCCCAGCGACTCGCTGGTGTTCACGCCGCCTGCGCGCCAGCCGCCGGACACGATTTACTCGGACACGCTGACGGTCCAGAGCGGCTTCACCTCCTTCACCGTGACCGGCTTCGCCGTGGACGCGGGCGGGCGCCGGGCGCTCACGCCCCCGGTTACCGTGACGGTGCAGACGCCCGGAAACGACGTGACGCCGCCGGCGGTGTCGCATACGATCTCCTCGCGCGTCGAGGTAAACGACAACATCACGGTGCACGCCACCGATGCGAGCGGGATCTCCTGGATCGGGTTCCGGGTGCAGACGCCCGCGACGCCGCCGGCCACCGGCCTGGTGCTGGTCAAGTTCGATTCCGCGAACGTCAGCGTGGGGAATCTCACGACCGTGGATTCGACGTTCGCGCTCGGACTCCCGCTCGCGGACAGCGCGCTGCCGAAGAGCATCGTGGTGCAGGGCTATGCCTGCGACCTCGCCACCGCCCGCAACTGCGCCTTCTCGCAGACGAGCACGGTGATCACCGGGGCCCCCCGTCGCCTCAGCGCGGCGAGTGTGCGGGCCGCGTCCGGCACCGGGGTCGACACCGTCACCGTCGTGGCCGGCATCACGCGCCCGCTGCCGCTGGGCGGGCACATCGCCGACGCGATTTACAACACCAACCGGCGCGAGCTGTACCTCACCAACGACGCGTTGGGCCGGGTGGAAGTGTTCGACGTGGGGACCAAGACCTTCTTCGCCCCCATCCTGAGCGCCGGTCCGGTGCCGTGGGGCATCGCGCTGTGGCCGGTCGACACGCTGGGCCACTACGACAACAACCGCATCGTCGTGGCGGACGCGGGCGGCACGGAGCTGTCGATCTTGGATGCGAGCGTGCGCCAGCTGCTGTGGCGGCAGGCGTTGCCCAATTTCATCATCGAGAAGTATTCGATCATCGTCGGCACTACTGGCATCAAGGCGGTGATCACCCCGCACGACGTCTCCGACCGGCCCCAGTACCTCGGGACCGTATGCCGCGTGGGCGCCGCGCCGAACTGCGACCCGAACCAGATCTACGCCATCTACTCGACCACCCCGACGCAGAGCAGCACGTCGCCGTTCGCTGGCCACGCTACATTGCGCATGGAGAAGCTGGTCAACACCACCGACACCCTGCAGCTGTTCGGCCACCTGTTCTGGGAGATCGCCGCGCTCGGTCAGAACGTCACGGGCGACACGCTGCGGATCGTGATGATCCGGCCGACCATCCCCACACCCGCCGGGCAGTTTGCCAGAGTTGTGCTCACCGCGTGTGCGGCCAGAACGGTCGACATTCCGTCGTTTGGCCTGGGCGACCAGACGTTCGTACGCAACACCGGCAACTTCACGCATGCCTTCATCGGCGAGGGCGGCAACGCGGCGACGCCGTTCGCGCGCGTGTTCAGCTACTCGGCTAAGAAGTCCTTGACCTCGACACCCGACAGCTGCTCGATGGGCGGCATCAACGGCATCCCCGAGTCGGGCACGGACGATGAGGACTTTGGCATGTCTCCGGCCACGAACGTCAGCGACTTCATCAGCAACACCGGCGTCCACGTGGTGGCGGTCGCGACGAACTTCAACGGCCTCACGAACCTGGTGCGTGCGTCGAACGACTCGATCTATCACCTCGACGAGGGATTGCGGCTGTGGGGCACGTCGACCGTCGGGTCGGCCACGCCCGGAATGGACATGAACTTCAACCACGCGTTCCAGCCGGGCGCCCCGTGTGATCCCGTCACATTTATTTGTGGGGGCGGCTCCGGCAACAACGCCGAGCGCATGGTGTTCGCCGCGTCGCCCGACACGAGCGTGCTGGCGTTCGACACGTATTTCTTCAATCTGCAGAAGCGCATCAAGACGCGTGATCCGATCATCGGCCCACTGCGCGTGGCCAAGGACAGCGTGGCGGGCCAGCCGGCGACCCAGCTGCTGTTCGGCATCACGACGCGTGGACTCGTGGTGATCACGTTGCCCACCATCACGAACATCAACGCGCAGGCGCCTCCGGTGCGGCGGTGAGCCCTCACCCCCTGACCCCCTCTCCACGACGTGGAGAGGGGGAACGGCTTGAAGGCATCGCGAGAGCCCGGCCCGGAGTCGGGCTCGCGTGTTATTATCGACACCTATGACCTTCCGCTTCACCACCGCCGGTGAGTCGCACGGCCGCGGCCTGGTGGGAATCCTCGAAGGGATCCCCGCGGGGTTGCCCGTGTCGGCCGAGCGGATCAACGCCGAGCTGAAGCGGCGCATGGGCGGGTACGGCCGCGGCGCCCGCATGAAGATCGAGTCCGACCAGATCGAATGGCTCGCCGGCGTGCGCGCGGGCGAGACGCTGGGCTCGCCCATCGCGATGCTGGTGTGGAACCGCGACTGGGAGCACTGGCAGGACGTCATGGCCGCCGAGGCCGACGCGCCCGGCGCCGAGCGACGCCGTCAGGTCACGCGCCCCCGCCCCGGCCACGCCGATCTCGCGGGCTCGCTCAAATATGACCGCCGCGACGCGCGCGACATCCTGGAGCGGGCCAGCGCGCGCGAGACGGTGGCCCGGGTCGCTTGCGGCGCGGTCTGCAAGCTGCTGCTGGAACAGTTCGGCATCGAGATCGGTTCGCATGTCGTCGAGTTGGGCGGGGTCAAGGCCGGTGTAGGGGCGCAGCATGCTGCGCCCCTACCGACGCGCCTGAACCAGGCCTCCGATGCCAGCCCGGTCCGCTGCCTGGATCCCGAGGCCGAGAAGGAGATGATCGCCCGTATCGACGCGGCGAAAGCGGCGGGCGACACGCTGGGCGGCGTGGTCGAAGTGATTGCCCTCGGCCTCCCGGTGGGGCTCGGCTCGCACGTCTCGTGGGACGCGAAGCTCGACGGTCGCCTGGCCCAGGCCCTCATGTCCATCCCCGCGGTGAAAGGCGTGGAGCTCGGCCTGGGTTTCGAGGCGGCGCGCCGCAAGGGCTCCGAGGTGCACGACGAAATCCTCCCCGGCTTGAGCCGGGCCACCAACCGGGCGGGCGGCACGGAGGGCGGGATGACCACGGGCGAGCCGCTCCTCGCCCGCGTCGCCATGAAGCCGATCTCGACGCTCATGTCGCCGCTGCGCACCGTCGACCTGAAGACGGGCGGACCGGCGCAGGCGCAGTCCGAGCGCTCCGACGTGACCGCCGTGCCCGCCATGGGAGTCATTGCGGAAGCGATGGTGTCGCTGGTGCTCGCCCAGGCGCTGCTCGAAAAGTTCGGCGGCGACGCGCTCAGTGAGACCAAGCGCAACTTCGAGGGGTACCTCGCGCAGGTGCGCGCGAGGATCCCGACGGGGTCCCCCGTTCCCCCTCTCCGCATGGCGGAGCGGGGGTCAGGGGGTGAAGCGTGAAGCGGCACGTCGTGCTGATCGGGCTGCCGGGATCGGGCAAGACCACCGTGGGCCGGCTGGTGGCGGAGCAGCTGCACACGGAATTCGTGGACATCGACGCGATCATCGAGCGCCGCGAGGGGCGACCGATCGGCCTGATCTTCGCGGAGAAGGGCGAAGCGGCGTTTCGCGACATGGAGCGCAAGGAAATGGAGGCCGCGCTCGCGGGCGAGGCGGCCGTGATCGCGCCGGGCGGCGGCTGGGCGGCGCAGCCCGGCGCGATCGAGGCCGCGAAACCGCACGCGCTCGTGGTCTACCTGAGCGCGCGGCCCGAGAACGCGGCGCAGCGCGCCGCACCCGAGGGAACCCGCCCGTTGTTATCAGGAGACGATCCCGTGGCGCGCATGCGGCTGCTCCAGAAGGAGCGCGAGCCGTTCTACCGCGGTGCGCACGCACAGGTCGACACCGAGCGCAAAGCGCCGCCGCAGATTGCGACCGAGGTCGTCAGGCTTGCGCAATCGAGTGCAGGATGGTAAAGATGCGCTCTCGTGTCGTTTGACGAAGGATTGATGCGTGGCTGCTAAGAAAGAAGCGGTGAAGAAGAAGGCCGAAGTCGGGCAGGCTACTGACCCCGGGCGCAAGCCCGGGGATGACGGAGGCGCGGAAACCGCCGTGGCCGTGGCTCCGAAGAAGAGAGTACGGAAGCCCAAAGCGTCCGCCGCCGAGGGCGGGAAGGGCGCCCTCGTCATCGTCGAGTCGCCCACCAAGGCGAAGACCATCGGGAAGTACCTGGGCTCGGGCTACACCGTGAAGGCGACCGTGGGGCACCTGCGCGACTTGCCGCAGCGCAAGCTGGGCGTGGACGTGGAAAACGGCTTCACGCCCGAATACGTCACCATCAAGGAGAAGGCGAAGACCCTCGCCGAAATCAAGAAGGCGGCCAAGGCGTCGGAGCGCGTCCTGCTTGCCACCGATCCGGACCGCGAGGGCGAGGCCATCGCGTGGCACGTCGCGAGCCAGCTCGGCAACGGGGGCAAGGTCCGGCGCGTGCTGTTCCACGAGATCACCAAGGATGCCGTCGCCCACGCCCTCGCACACCCCCTCGACATCGACCAGCGCAAGGTGGACGCGCAGCAGGCGCGGCGCGTGCTCGACCGGCTGGTGGGCTACAAGACGTCGCCGCTCCTCTGGAAGAGCATCAAGACCGGCCTCTCGGCGGGTCGGGTGCAGACCGTCGCGCTGCGCCTGATCTGCGAGCGCGAGGGGGAGATCCGCAAGTTCGTGCCGCAGGAGTACTGGACCGTCGAGGCCGATCTCGAGAAGGACGGCCAGGAGTTCCAGGCCCGGCTGCACAAGCTCGACGGCAAGAAGCCCGAAATCAAAGACGAAGCGACCGCGCGCGCGATCGTAGCGGACGCGCTCAAAATCCCGTTCAAAGTAACAGCGGTGGAGACGGGCGAGCGCCGCCGCGCGGCGCCGCCGCCGTTCCGGACCAGCACGCTGCAGCAGGAAGCCGCCAAGCAGCTGGGCTTCTCGGCCGCGGTCACGATGCGCCTCGCCCAGCAGCTGTACGAGGGGATCGAAGTCGGGGAAGAGGGCCCGGTGGGCCTCATCACGTACATGCGGACCGACTCGGTGCGCGTGGCCGATTCGGCCATCGCCCAGGCGCGCGCGTACATCGGCAGAGAATACGGCAAGCGCTACCTGCCCGACGCCCCCGTGCTGCACAAGGGAGGGAAGAGCAGCACGCGCGTGCAGGACGCCCACGAGGCGATCCGCCCCACCGACGTGCTGCGGCGCCCGGACGACCTGAAGCAGCACCTCGACTCGCGGCAGTTCAAGCTGTACCAGCTGATCTGGCGCCGGTTCCTCGCGTCGCAGATGACGCCGGCGGTGTTCGAGACCACCAAGGTCGATTTCGACCTGGCGGGGGGCCGCTTCGTGTTCCGGGCCACCGGGTCGCGCGTGCTGTTCGACGGCTACCACGTGCTGTATCACGAGGCGCACGAGCCCGAGGACGGGAAGACGCTCGAGGACCTGCCGCCGATTCCGCCGCTCGCGCAGGGCGACGTGGTCACGGTCAAGCAGATCACGCCGAACCAGCACTTCACCGAGCCGCCGCCGCGCTACAGCGAGGCCAGCCTGGTGAAGGAGCTCGAGCGCCTGGGCATCGGCCGCCCGTCCACCTACGCGACCATCATCTCGACGCTGAAGGCGCGCTGGTACGCGACGGCGAAAGACCGCCGCTTCGCGCCCACCCCCCTGGGCGAAACCGTGTGGCAGGTGATGAAGCGCTCGTTCCCGGCCGTCTTCGAGGTGGGCTTCACCGCCCAGATGGAAGACGAGCTCGACAAGGTCGAGGAGGGCGACCTGGCATGGCAGCAGGTGCTGGGCGACTTCTGGGGGCCGTTCGCCAAAGCGCTCGACGCGGTCGACGTGCAGAAGCTGATCCACGAGGTGCACGACCTGTCGGAGCTGCACAAGGAGAAGTGTCCGACGTGCGGCAGCGGCCTGGTGGTGAAGAGCGGGCGCTTCGGGCCGTTCATCGCGTGCGCCCGCTACCCCGAGTGCCGCTTCACGCGGCCGCTGCGGCGCGACCGGGTGCCGGACAAGCCGACCAACGAGATCTGTCAGGAATGCGGGGCGCCGATGGTCATCAAGACCGGCCGCTACGGCGAGTTCCTCGCCTGCACGCGCTTCCCGGCGTGCAAGCACACGCGTCCCGTGCCGCTCGGCGTGAAGTGTCCGAAGTGCGGCGTGGGCGATCTGGCGGAGCGCCGCACCAGGAAGGGGCGCAACTTCTTCGGGTGCCTGCGCTATCCCGAGTGCGACTACTCGACGTGGAACCGGCCGGTCCCGGTCGCCTGCCCGAGCTGCGGCTTCCTCGGTATGGAGGAGAAGCAGACCAAGGCGAGGGGAGTGTCACGCAAGTGCCTGAAGTGCGGACACGAAGTGATCGTGGAGGAGGCGGCGCCCGCGGAGTCGGTGGCGACCTGAGAGCCGCGGTCGTAGGAGGCGGGCTCGCGGGGAGCGAGGCCGCCTGGGCGCTCGCCGAGCGCGGCGTGGCCGTCACGCTGCATGAGATGCGCCCGGTCCGCATGACCGCCGCGCACCAGACCGACCGGCTCGCCGAGCTGGTCTGCTCCAACTCCTTCAAATCGGTCGAGCACACCAACGCCCACGGCCTACTCAAGGCCGAGATGCGGCGACTGTCGAGCGTGGTGCTCGACGCCGCCGATCAGGCGCGCGTGCCGGGCGGGGCGGCGCTGGCCGTGGACCGCGTCGTGTTCGCGCAGGGCGTGCAGGAGCGCGTCGCGGGTCACCCGCGCATCACCGTGCAGCGGGGCGAAGTGACCGATCTCCCCTCGCCCGGCGTCGTCGCCACCGGCCCGCTCACGTCCGAGGCGCTCGCCACCCGGATCGCCCAGCGGCTCGACACCGGCTCGCTCGCGTTTTTCGACGCCATCGCCCCCATCGTGTCGGGAGACTCGCTCGACCACCAGCGGCTGTTTCGCGCGTCGCGCTACGGCAAAGGCGGGGGCGACGATTATCTCAATGCACCGCTCACCGAGGCCGAGTACGACGGCTTCGTGGCGGCGCTCAAGACCGGCGAGCAGTACGAGCCGCATCACGAGTTCGACCGCACGCCCTATTTCGAGGGCTGTCTGCCCGTGGAGGAGATGGCCGCGCGCGGCCGCGACGTGCTGCGCTTCGGGCCCATGAAGCCGGTGGGGCTCACCGACCCCCGGGCTGGCACCCCGGGCTTGCGCCCGGGGTCAGTGGGGCCCTACGCCGTGGTGCAGCTCCGGCAGGAAGACCGCGCGGGGCAGATGTGGAACCTCGTCGGCTTCCAGACCCGGCTCAAGATCCCGGAGCAACAGCGCGTGTTCCGGATGATTCCGGGGCTAGGAGCCGCGGAGTTCCTGCGCTTCGGGAGCATCCACCGGAACGCGTACATCAACTCGCCGCGCGCGCTCACGGCGCATCTCTCGGCCAAGGACGACCCGCGGCTGCTGTTCGCCGGCCAGCTCACCGGCGTCGAGGGATACACCGAGTCGGCGGCCACGGGGATCCTCGCCGGCATCAACCTGGCGCGGCTGCTCGCGGGCGAGGAGCTGCTGGTGCCCCCGCCCACGACCATGCTCGGCGCCCTGTACCGCTACGTGCACACCGCCGATCCCGACTGTTTCCAGCCGATGAACGCGAATTTCGGCCTGCTGGAGCCGCTCGAGCGGCCGGTGAAGGACAAGCAGAAAAAGAAGGAGCTCCTGGTGGAGCGGGCGCTACGGGACATGGATGCGTTCGCGGAGCGGATCGGGGTGGCAAAGAATGCGGAATGTGGAGTGCGGAGTGCGGAATAGCCCGGCTGGTTCCCGAACCGGAGCGAGCCCCGATGATCGACGACCGTCGGCAAATTCCGCATTCCGCATTCCGCATTCCGCACTTCTCGAGATCACGTCGTTTGCTGAGTTTCTAAGCAAAGAGCGCAACGACTCGCCGCACACGGTCAAGGCGTATGCTCGCGACGTGGCCGACTTCGCGGCGTTCTGCGGGCGTTATTACGGCGGCACTTGGAGCTGGGCCGGCGTCGATCGGCTCGCGGTGCGGGGCTGGCTCGGCGCGATGCAGCAGCGCGGTCTCGCCAAGCGCTCGGCGGCGCGCGCGCTCTCGGCGGTGCGCACGTTCTACCGGTTCCTCGACGCCACGCGCGGGCTCGAGGTCAACCCCGCCAAAGCCGCCCGCACGCCCAAGCTCGAGCGCACCCTTCCCACGCATCTGGACCGTTTCGAGATCGACCTGCTGTTCGCCGAGGCGGAACGCCGGGCGGACGCGGGAGGCTTCAGCGAGGCGCGCGACCTCGCGATGCTCGAGTTGTTCTACTCGACGGGCATGCGGCTCGCGGAGCTGGCGGGGCTGAACGACCCGGATCTGGATCTGGTGTCGGACCAGGTGAAGGTGCGTGGCAAGGGCAAGAAGGAGCGCATCGTGCCGGTGGGGAGCCACGCGGGTCAGGCGGTGCGGCGCTACTTTCGGCAGCGCGACGCCATCGCCGCCGCGGGAACGGCGGACCGGCGCGCCCTGTTCGTGAGCCGGCGCGGCAAGCGCTTGACGCCGCGCAGCGTGCAGCTGGCGGTCAAGCGGCTCCTGGGTACGCTGTCGCGCGGACGCGATCTGCACGTCCATTCGCTGCGGCATTCGTTCGCCACCCACCTGCTCGACGCGGGCGCCGACCTGCGAGCGGTGCAGGAGTTGCTGGGCCACGCCTCGCTCGGCACCACGCAGGTGTATACTCATACTTCGGTGGAGCGGTTGAAGAAGGTGTACCACCAGGCCCATCCCCGGGCGTGAGGCACATGGCGGGCATTCACAGCACGACGATTCTCGCGGTGCGTCGCGACGGACGCGTAGCCCTGGGCGGCGACGGCCAGGTGACGCTCGGCGACACCGTGATGAAAGCGAACGCGAACAAGGTCCGGGCGCTCAAGGGCGGGAAGATCCTCGCCGGCTTCGCGGGGGCGTCTGCGGACGCGTTCACGCTGTTCGAGAAGTTCGAAGAGAAGCTGGAGCGCTACCCCGGCAACCTGCCGCGTGCGGCCGTCGAGCTCGCCAAGGACTGGCGCTCGGACCGTGTGCTGCGCCGCCTCGAGGCGCTGCTCGTGGTGGCCGACAAGGAGCACGGCTACGTGATCTCGGGGTCGGGCGAGCTGATCGAGCCCGACGACGGCGTCCTGGCGATCGGGTCGGGCGGCAACTACGCCCTCGCCGCGGCGCGGGCGCTGCTGCAGCAGTCGAAGCTCTCGCCCAAAGAGATCGTGCAGCGCTCGCTCGAGATCGCCGCCGACATCTGCGTGTACACCAACACGCACATCACCATTCTGGAGCTCTGATGGCCGGCCCGACCCGCGTCCCCGACGAGAAGACCCCCGCCGCCGCGCCGGAGCAGGAGGAGCAGCTCCCATGGCTGGAGGAGCTGCCGCCCCGCAAGATCGTGGCGGAGCTGGATCGCTACATCGTCGGCCAGGAAGTCGCCAAGAAGGCCGTGGCGATCGCGGTGCGGAACCGCTGGCGCCGCACCCAGGCCCCCGAAGATATCCGCGACGAGATCCTGCCGAACAACATCATCATGATCGGCCCCACCGGCGTCGGGAAGACGGAGATCGCCCGGCGGCTGGCACGGCTCGCCGGCGCGCCGTTCCTCAAGGTCGAGGCCTCGAAGTTCACCGAGGTGGGCTACGTGGGACGCGACGTCGAGTCCATGGTGCGCGAGCTGGTCGACGTGTCGATCAACATGGTCCGCACCGAGCGCGAAGACGACGTCTACCCCGAAGCCGAGGCGCGGGCCGAGGAGCGGTTGCTGGATATCCTGCTGCCACCGGTGCCGGCCCTCCCCCAGTCCCCGGCCCCGAGCCCCGGGGAAAAGGGCGAGGGGAGAGGAGAGAAGGCCCCGCTGTTCGTGGTGTCTTCGAAGGGCGACGTGACCCCGAAGGCGACCGAGGGCGACGTCGAGGCGCAGGAGCGCCGCCGCCGCACCCGCGAGAAGCTGCGCCAGCAGCTCAAGGAGGGAAAGCTCGAGGAGCGCGAGGTGGAGATCGAGGTACAGCAGCAGGGCTTCCCCATGCTCGAGATGATGCAGCCGCCGCAGGGCATGGAGGGCCCGGACTTCAACTTCACCGAGTGGCTGCAGGACATGATGCCGAAGAAAAAGAAGCGTCGCACCGTGCACCTGCACGAAGCCCGGCGCATCCTGGTCGACGAGGAGCTCAAGAAGCTCGTCGACATGGACGACGTGGTGAACGAGGCTCTGGACCGGGTCGAGAACCACGGCGTGATCTTCATCGACGAGCTCGACAAGATCGCCGGGGAGCGCGGCACCGTCGGGCCCGACGTGTCGCGCGAAGGCGTGCAGCGCGACCTGCTCCCCATCGTGGAGGGCTCGACCGTCCAGACGCGCTACGGCTACGTCCGCACCGACCACGTGCTCTTCATCGCCGCCGGCGCGTTCCACGTCTCCAAGCCTTCGGACCTGATTCCCGAGCTGCAGGGGCGCTTCCCGATCCGCGTGGAGCTGCAGCCGCTCACCGAAGAGGACTTCGTCCGCATCATGACGGAGCCCGAAAACGCCCTCACCAAGCAGTACGCCGCGCTGTGCGCCGCCGAGGGCGCGACCCTCGAGTTCACGGCCGACGGCATCAAGGAGATCGCCCGCATCGCCGCCAAGGCCAACGAGCGCATGGAGAACATCGGCGCCCGCCGGCTGCACACCGTCATGACCAACCTGCTCGAGGACGTGCTGTTCGAGCTGCCCGACCTCGCGGAGAAACGCATCAAGTTCGACGCCGCCCGGGTGCGGGAGCGGCTGGCGAAGATCGTCGAGGACGAGGACCTGCGCCGCTACATCCTTTAAAGCCGACCGCTTGTCTGGGCTTTCCCCCGCGGGTAGAATTAGCAGCCGCCCCCTGTCATTTTGACCGCCTCACGGGGAGTCCATGAGCAAACGCGACTTCCTCGCCATCACCGACCTCACTCGGGACGAGATTCTGCGGCTGTTCGACCTCGGCCACCGCATGAAGGCAGGCGCGTATCGGGAGACCCCCCTCGCCGGCAAGACCCTGGCGATGATCTTCGCCAAGTCGAGCACCCGCACCCGGGTATCGTTCGAGGTAGGGACCTATCAGCTCGGCGGCCAGGCGCTGTTTCTCTCCTCCCGCGACATCCAGATCGGGCGGGGGGAGCCGATCCCGGACACGGCACGGGTGCTGTCGCGCTACGTGGATGGGATCATGATCCGCACATTCGACCACGGCGAGGTGGAAGAGCTGGCCCGGCACGCTACCGTTCCCGTGATCAACGGCCTCACCGACCTGTCGCACCCGTGCCAGGTGCTCGCCGATCTCTTCACCGTGCGCGAGGCGTTGGGGGGTTGGGAAGGCAAGCGGATCGCCTGGGTGGGCGACGGCAACAACATGGCGAACAGCTGGATCGAGGCGGCCGAGGTGCTCGGCTTCGAGCTGCGGCTGGCTTGCCCGGAAGGCTACGAGCCGAACCGGCGGATCTTCGACCGCGCCAAGGCCGCGGGGGCGTGCGTCTCGATCACGGAGGTCCCCGAGGAGGCGATCGAAGGCGTCCAGGTGGTGAACACGGACGTGTGGGCCTCGATGGGGCAGGAGGAGGAAGCCGAAGCGCGACGCAACGCGTTCCGGGGGTACACGGTAGACGCCGAGCTCATGAAACTCGCCGACCCGAAGGCGATTTTTCTGCACTGCCTGCCGGCGCACCGCGGCGAAGAGGTCGCGACCGAGGTGATCGAGGGCCCGCAATCGCGCGTGTGGGACGAGGCCGAAAACCGGCTACACGTCCAGAAGGCTCTGCTGGCGACGCTGATGGGTTAGGGTAGACCATGGAGAGTCCGAAGCGCACGCCGCTGTACAAGATCCACGTCACGCTCGGCGCCAAGATGGTGCCGTTCGGCGGGTACGAGATGCCCGTGAGCTACCCGTCCGGGATCGCCGCCGAGCACCGGGCGGTGCGCGAGCGTGTGGGGGTGTTCGATGTATCCCACATGGGCGAATTCGAGGTCTCGGGCCCGGACCGCAACGCCTTCGTGCAACGGGCGACGTGCAACGACGTCGGAGCGCTGCGCCCGGGACAGGCGCAATACTCCGCGATCCTGACTGACCAGGGCACCTTCGTGGACGATTGCCTGGTCTATCGCTTCGAAGACCGACTCATGCTGGTGGTGAACGCCGCGAACATCGCGCAGGACTGGGACCACATCGTGGCGCAAAAGCGCGGCGCGAATGTGCGGCTGCGCGACATCTCGGACCAGACCGGGCTCCTGGCGGTCCAAGGCCCCGCGGCCGAGAGGCTACTCGCGCCGCTCACGACCGTGGGCGTGGCCATGATTCCCTATTACCACTTCGCGCAAGGGAAAGTCGCCGGCGTGGAGTGCTTCATTTCGCGCACCGGGTACACCGGCGAGGACGGCTTCGAGCTGTATGCCCGGGCGGCCGACACCGAAACGCTGTGGCATGCGCTGGTCGGGGCGGGGCTAGCCGGGCCCTGCGGACTGGGCGCGCGCGACACGCTGCGGCTCGAGGCGGGATACCCCTTGTACGGCAGCGACATCGACGCCGGGGTGACGCCCTACGAGGCCGGCCTCGGCTGGATCGTGAAGCTCGACAAGGGCGCCGACTTCACCGGACTCGCCGCGCTCAAGCATCAGAAGCTCGATGGGGTGAAGCGGCGGCTGGTGGGCTTCAAGCTGGTCGAGCCCAAGGTCGTCGCCCGACACGGCTACGGAGTGTACCTGGATGGCACGCAGGTGGACGTCGTGCGCTCGGGCACGGTCACGCCTACGGTCAACTGTGCCATCGGGATGACGTATCTGCCGGTCGCCCACGCCAAGCCGGGCGCTGGATTCGCCATCGACGTCCGCGGCAAGCGGGCGGCCGCGGAAGTGGTGGCGCTGCCGTTCGTGCCGAGAAGGACAAAGAAATAGACGGTGGAGCTTGATGCGGATCGGGATTCTGACCATCAGTGACCTCGGTGCGCTGGGCCAGCGCGCCGACACGTCCGGGGACGCGATCGTCGCGTGGGCCGGAGACCACGGGTACGAGGTGGTCGTACGGAGCATGGTGCCCGACGAGACCGATCGCATTGCCGGCAAGCTCGCGCGCTGGGCGGACTCGGGTGAGGTCGACGTTGTCCTCACGACCGGGGGAACGGGCCTCACCGCGCGCGACGTGACGCCGGAAGCGACGGAGGCGGTGCTCGATCGGCTCGCGCCCGGCATCGCCGACGCGCTGCGCTGCGCCGCCGCCCCGGGGTTCCCGCGCGCCTGGCTGTCGCGCGGTGTGGCGGGCACCCGCGGCAAGACGCTGATCGTGAACCTGCCGGGCTCCACCGGCGGCGTGAAGGACGGGCTCGCCGTGCTCGAGGGCCTGCTCGACCACGCGGTCGACCTCGTGACCGGGGAGCGAACGGTGCATGGCTGACCGCATCCTCGTCACCACGGACGATCTGGAGCACGCCGTCCGCATCAACGCGAGCCTCGAAGCCACAGGGTTCAACACGACGCTGGCGCATACGCTCGACGAGGCGCGCCAGGTGATCCGGCGCGAGCCCGCCCCCGACTGCATCGTCGTGACGGGGGGGTTGCATGAGTCGGGTGCGGCCCAGCTGCTCGGCCTGGCGCGCGACCGTTCGATCTCGACGCTCGGCCTGGTCGAGCAGACCGAACCTGACGCCAAGGGACTCGCCCGGCGGCTCGGCCTGACCGGGTATCTCTCCAAGCCGGCCGATCCGGCGGAAGTCACCGCCACCGTGCGCCGGCTGATCGACCGCCGCAAACTGCAGCAGCGGACCGGCATCATCGGCGAGTCCCCGGCCATTCAGGAAGTGCTCGTCAAGATCGAGCAGATGGCGCCCGTGAGCGCCACCGTGCTGGTGGAGGGGGAATCGGGCACCGGTAAGGAGCTGGTGGCGCGCGCCATCCACGACCTGTCGACCCGCCGCGCCAAACCATTCATCGCGGTGAACTGCGCCGCGATCCCCGACACGCTGCTGGAGAGCGAGCTGTTCGGCCACGAGAAGGGAGCATTCACCGGGGCCGCGGAGCGACGGCTCGGTCGCTTCGAGCTGGCGGACGGCGGCACCATCTTCCTCGACGAAGTAGGCGAGATGCCGCCCGCCACCCAGGTCAAGCTGCTGCGCGTGCTCGAAGACCAGACGTTTTTCCGCGTCGGCGGCACGCAGCCCATCAAGGTGGACGTCCGCGTGGTCGCCGCGACCAACAAGTCGCTGAAGGAGGAGGTCGCCCTGGGGCGATTCCGCGACGACCTGTTCTACCGCCTCAACGTGCTCTACATCTATCTGCCGCCGCTGCGGGAGCGCAAGGCCGACATCCCGCTCCTGGTGCGCCGCTTCATCGCCGAATTCGCCAGGGAGCACGATCGCACGTTCCGCGGCATCACCCCCGAGGCCCTGCAGATCCTGGTGGACGCCGACTGGCCCGGCAACATCCGCCAGCTGCGCAATCTCATCGAGTCGATGGTGGTCCTGGCTCCCGAGGGAGAGATCCGCGCCGACGACATCCCCCGTGACATCCGCGAGCGGGGGCGGGGGCTGCCGATGCGCCTGGTGGGCGCGACGCGCGACGTGGCAGGCCAAGAGCTGGAGTTCATCTTCCGCAGTCTTGTGGAGCTCAAGTTACAGGTCGAAGAGCTACGGCGGCGGCTGGAGGAGCGACCCCAGCGAGTCGAGGTCATCGAGGTGGGCCCCGGGTCTGCACTTAGCCCCACCACGCCGGTCGACGCCGAGCCCGCGTCGGAGCCCGAGGTGCTGTATCGGCCCGGCATGACAATGGCGGAGGTGGAGCGGGTGGCCATTGAGGCCGCGCTGCGCGAAACCAAGGGTAATCGGCGCAAGGCAGCCGAGGTGTTGGGGATCGGCGAGCGCACGCTGTATCGCAAGCTCAAGGAATACGCTCTGGCATAGGTGTAAGTGACAATCCGACAAGGTGTTGCCCTCGCGTACCCATTGACAGGGTGTGACGGCCGTCACATGTTACGGCGCCCTGGTACGCACTCTTTAACTACGCCGCCGCGCCCCGGCCGGATGAGACGTGGACTTTAGGATCGATCCGGGACTCTGCGTGGCCTGCATGGCGTGTGTACGAGTGTGCCCTGCCGACGCCGTCGCCGTAGAAGGCACCCAGATCCGAATCGTGGACGAGACGTGCACGCGCTGCGGGCTGTGCCTGCCCGCCTGCCCGCACGACGCGATCAAGGCCGCGGGCGACGTGCCGCGCGCGCTCGAGTTGGCGCTCTCGGGCCGGGCCGCGCTGATCCTCGCCGTCGAGTGCGCGGTGTTCTTCTATCCGGCGACGCCGGAGCAGGTGGTGAACGCCTGCTACGCCGCGGGATTCCGCACGGTGCACCGCGGCGTGCTGGGCGACGAGCTGGTGGCCAAGGAGTACCTGACGCTATGGGCGGACCAAGGCTGGGGGAGCATGATTCGCTCGACGTGCCCGGTGATCGTGGAGACGGTCCGGACGCAATACCCGGAGCTGATCCCGTACCTGGCGCCGATCGCGACGCCGATCGCGGCGGAGGCGCGCTACCTGAAGGGGCTGCATGGCGCGGACACGCCGATCGTGTACGCGGGCGTGTGTCTCACCGAGGGGGGGCGTGACGTGGATGCCGCGATCACCTTCGACGAGCTGGCGGACCTGTTCCGGCGCCGCGACGTGAAGGTCGAGGACCAGGCGCCCTATTTCACCCGGGTGCCCGAGGAGCGGCGGCGACACCTGAGCACCGCGGGCGGGCTGCCCCTCGAGCTGCTCATGGAAGAGACGCACGCGAGCCGGCGCTTCCGCAAACTGCGCGGTTTGGGTGGGCTGGAAGCGATCGCCCGGGCGGTGGCGGTGGACCACATCGATGTCGGGTTCGTGGACATCCTGCCGTGCGAGGGGTGTCTCGACCACCCGCTGCTGGGCCCGCGCAACGAGCTGTTCCGGCGGCGTGAGATTGTGGGGGCCACGGAGCCGGCGCGGGCGCGGGGTCCCGTGGTGGAGGAAGCCGTGGCGCGCGGCGTACGCGTGGGCGAGGCGTTCCCGATCCTGCGCAACGGGCATCGGCCGCCGGCCGAAGCGGTCGAAGCCGTATTGACGGAGATCGGGCTCGCGCCCAACGGCCGGCCCTGGGACTGCGGCGCGTGCGGCTACGCCACCTGCCGCGCGTTCGCGGAGTCGGCGGCGGCGGGGCGGACCACCCTCAAATCGTGCCCGCCCTACCTCGATAAGGTGGGCCGGCAGGCGCAGCTGCAGGCGGCCGTGGACGGGCTCACGGGGCTCGCGACGTACCGGGTGCTGCGCGACCGGCTGGCGAGCGAGGTGGCGCGCAGCGACCGCACCCAGGATCCGTTCGCGGTGCTGTTCGTGGATCTGGACAACTTCAAGCAGGTGAACGACCGGTTCGGCCACGAGGCGGGAAACGACGTGCTGAAGAGCACCGCGCGGGAATGCGCGGCGCACATCCGCACCACCGACCTCGCGGCGCGCTACGGCGGCGACGAGTTCGTGCTGGTGGTGGTGCACACCGGGGTGGAGGGTGCGCGGGTGGTGGCCGACAAGGTCCGCACCGGCGTGGAGGTGATGGGGCGCGACCTGGGCTATCCCGCGGGCCTGGTGACGGTGAGCATCGGTGTGGCGGAGCTGTCGCCGAAGGGGGGGCCCGAGCGGGAGGACGTGCTGGTGGCGGCCGACCGCGCGCTGTACCGCGCCAAAGCCATGGGACGCAACCAGGTTGCCACCGGAGCAGCGTGACGTGACACCGATGAATCCGGTGGAGACGCAAGGCGGAGGCGGCGCGGAAGAGCGCGACGCGCTCCCCCTCACGCCCGCGGCCCAGGCACCCGACCCGTGGGGGGTGAAGCGCGCCGAGAACCTGATCGCGGGCCTGACCGGCGTGCTCTCGGCTCGCGTGGTGGTGACGCCCCTGGGCGAGGTGAGCGAGATCCACGTGCTCACCACCAGCGACATCCAGCCGAAGCAGGTGGTGCGGAACATCGAGTCGGCGCTCATGGCCCAGCTGGGCGTCAAGATCGACCACCGCAAGATCAGCGTGGCCCAGACCGCCGACGTGCGGCCCATCGAGCAGATGCAGGAGGAGGCGGTGCGCACCCGCGCCAAGAAGCGCGTGGTGATCTTCCAGGGGCTCGAGGTGCGGCCCTCGGAGCGGCCGCAGCGGGTGCTGATCCGCGTGAAGCTGTCGTTCGAGGGGCGGGACGCGGAGGCGGAGGAGCAGGGGACGGACACGGTGCGGAACCGCGTGGAGGCGGCGGCGCGCGCGGCGTCGCTCTGTCTCGACGAGCTCTTGCCGGACAACTCCGTGGCGCTCGAGGGGGCGCAGATCATCGAGGCGTTCGATCGGAAATTCGTGCTCGTGGCGGTGCACGGGCTGGGCGGCCGGGAGGCGCAACTGCTCACGGGGACCTGCGAGATCAAGGAGAGCCCGGAGCGCAGCTCGGTGCTGGCAGTGTTGGATGCGACCAACAGGTGGGCGGATGCTCGGCGGTGAGCCGGCGCTTGGAGGAGCCGTTCTAGCGCTGTAAGTTATTGTAGTTATTGGTTTTAATTGTATTTCCCGCCATTGTTGCGCAGATTCTACAAACCCCCTTGCGCAGTTCGCATTTTGGTGGTATTTCGTGTTCTGTGAGTTTACCCAAACAGAAGCGGTATTGGGGCACGCAGCGCGTGGCGCGCGTGTGTCAGGTGTCGCCGGCGACGGTAGCGAACTGGATCGACCAGGGGCTGCTGAAGGGGCACAAGACACCGACGGGGCGCCGCCGTGTGGAGACGGACGATCTCGCGGCGTTTTTGCGGGCGCACGACATGGCTGTGCCGCCGGATCTGACGCATGGGAACGGGCATGCGACGGTGGTGGTGGTGGACGACGATCCGGGCTACCTGAAGGCACTGGTGCTGACGATCGAGCGGTCCGACCTGGACGTGGAGGTGGTGGAGGCGGCCACGGGGGTGGACGCGCTGCTCGAGATCGGGCGGGTGCAGCCGACGCTGATCGTGCTGGACTACAGCCTGCCGGACTTGAACGCGCCGGAGGTGATCCGCCGGCTGCTCGAGCCGGGACGCCAGCTGAATGTCGAGGTGATCGTGGTGACGGGCGGGATGCCGGAGCGGGCGGCGGTGGAGCTGCGGGAGATGGGCGTGAAGACGATCGTGAACAAGGTGGAGGGGATGCAGGCGGTGGTGGAGGCGATGCAGCAGGCGTTGAAGCGGCGGAAGGTGGCGTAGCGGGTCGTCGAACTGACGGTTTTGGCGAATTTGACGGTTTTGGGCTGTGCCGGGCCATGGGGAGCCGGCGAGCCACATAGAGACATCTCGAAAAAAGGGGCCCCTGGTCACCGCTACCTAAGAGCGGAGCTGAGCGAAAAGACGACGAGCGGAGCGTCGGGTACGCCATAGCGAGGCGTGCCACTCCTAGCGGTCCTTAGAGACTCGCAGTATCTCGGAGGGGGTGACGCTCAATGTTGCATGTGCTCGCAGTGCTTTTTGCGGCCGTGGCGAAGTTGTTTTTCGCGGAAGGCCTTCTCAGTTGGTAGCGCGGGATCGAATGGGGCCCTTTCCCTTTTCTCACCGGAGCGTCGACCCTCTCAAATGAGCGAGAGTAGCCGTCAGGCGGAACAGAGCGCCCGGATCTACGTGCTGGTTAGCGCCGTCTCGCTCGCCACCCTGTCATTGCTCCTCCTTCGTGCTTGGGAGATACCAACCCCGTTCCCCTCGAAATTCTGGAACGCAGTAGCCGCGTTCACCATTCTTGGCATCGTAAGCGACGCCTTTTCTTTCCGAATCCCGTTCGCAAGGGTGACAACGTCAGTCGGATTCATTCCCTTCATCGCATCCGTCGCTCTTTTCGCTCATCCGTGGCCGATGATAATGGCTGGCGTCACGGCGATCGTTGTGGATGCATCCGTTCGCCACAAGCCCTTTGTGAAGGTTTGGTTCAACACCGCTCAATACATGCTCGCTACGGGCCTAGCGTCTCTGGTGTACTCTCAGCTCGGCGGCGTGGTGAGTCTTGAGACATTTGACTTTTCGTTAATTCCGTATGCCTGCCTTGTTGTAGTGTTCTTCGTAGTCAATCAAGCCAGCGTGGCCCTCGTGGTGTCGCTCAGCATCGGCGTTTCTGTGCGCGAAGCTTGGGACCGGGTGGGCAAGGATGCTATCGCGCGCGATTTTCTGTCGAGCACGCTCGCTATCCTCCTGGTCTTCCTATACGTCAAGCTTCAGCTGCTCGGGCTCGCGATCGTAGTCTTTCCGCTCTTTCTCGTCAGGCAGCTGTACCAGATGAACCTTCAATTGCAGGAGGAATTGGAGGAAAAGCTCGAGCTGATGGTCAAGGCAATGGAAGCGAGAGATCCCTACACGTCCGGTCATTCACGGCGCGTTTCGGAGTATGCCTTGGCAATAGCGCGAGACTTGCACCTTCCGGCAACGGAGCTCGACAGTATAAAGCGAGCCGCGTTGCTACATGATGTTGGCAAGATCTATGAGGAATTCGCCCCCCTTCTCCGAAAGGAGGGTAAGCTGACACCTGAAGAGATGATGACGATGCGGACGCACGTGGTTCGGAGTGCTCAGCTTGTGGCTACGGCCGGAAGGCTCCGGGGTCCAGTCGAAGCCATGATCAAACACCATCATGAGAACTTCGATGGGACGGGCTATCCAGAGGGACTGTCCGGAGAGGACATCCCTATGGGGGCACGAATCATCATGATTGCGGACACCATCGACGCCATGACGACGGATAGACCATACCGCCGTGCAATGACCTTCACGAGGGCCATTGAGGAATTAGAGAAGTACGCTGGGCGCCAGTTCGACCCACAGTTGGTCAGAGTTGTCGCAAGGTCGGCAAGCATTCGAAGGCTCCTCGGCATGGACAACCGCAGCGGAGAACCAAACTCAATCGGGACTCGCGTGGTAAAGCCTAGCTGGGCTGGACGTCTGGCCAGATAGGGCCGCGTTTGCTAGACGAAGGCGCGAATACCGCCGGAGCCAACTACGCTAGTCGAGAAACCCTTGAGCGGTGAGCAGCTGTCTCAATCCGGTCGCGCCCAGCTCATCGAATAGGCGTAGGTCCGTAGCGATGTCTTGGTCGATCGTCCCATCCCTGCGTTTGCATAACCAAGCGGCTGCTGACAGAACCTCTAGATAGTAGAGCGGGTGTTCCCGAAACCTGCTTGTTTGTTCCCTGGCCGCACGGATCGCCTCGTCTGCAGTCCCTGTGTGAGCGAGGCGAAACAGGCGAAGCTTCTCGAACATGCCCGCTTCAGGGACAACCTTCTCCCTTCCTGCTGCAGCCGCCTCCAGGGACCGAATAAGCTCTAGCGCGAGCCCGAGATCGCGGAAGACCAGCGCCATGTTCGCGCTCTCACAGAGGAACTCAATGTTGGCGCGCCAACTACGCTGACTTTTCACCCATTGTCTAGCTTGCTCCAAGCACGCCATGGCTCTATCGCGCTGTCCCGAAAGCACGTAGGCTTCTGCTAGGTTCATGTACGATGACACGAGACGCGGGTGACTCCGAAGAACAGCACCTCTGTCCACGCTAAGTTGTCCGAATTCCAGGGCCTCCGCGAAATGCCCAGCGAGAATGTGCAGCGTCGTTAGGTTGGCTGCGGTCATGGAGACCCGGTAGTCATCGCCGACTCGTCTTGCTAGATCGAGGGCGACTGCGAGCGAGTCTCGAGCGCGGACAAACTCGCACAGCGAGTACCGGCAGACGCCGAGCGCATTATGAGCGAGTGACAACGCAACAAGATTCGGCGAATGCTGCAAGAGGACGATTGCTTCCTCGACACACTCACAAGCTGGTCGGAGACTACCTACCGAGTACTCGCAAAAACCCAGGGCGTACCAAGCAGAATGCAGAACTTGGCCTCGCGGTTGCTGAACCAGGTGAGTGAGCTCCGAACGCGCACTGTGTACTCTTTCTTCATAGCCAGCTTCCAGCCCAGATCTCGCGAACTCCAACAGGGCGTTAGCCACAAACTCTGGGTCTTCTGTCCTGCGTGCCGCATCCAGTGCGACTTCGACCGCGCGACCGTGTTCGGTTCCCGCCTCGCGGCTGAGCAGATACAAAGCCGCGGCTCTTAGCCGTGTCGCTTCTGCAAAGGCCCTCGTCTCCAAGTGTCCATCGCTGCACAGCTCGTCCAACACCGGCATGGCACGGTCCGCCTTGGACTGATCGATGAGCGCCTTGGCCATGAGCAGCTTGCACTCCTGTGCTGCCGGCCCGGGCAAGACCGTCGATAACAACGCCGCCAGAATCTGTTCAGCCTCCGACGGGGCACCCACATTCAGTGCGCGCTTGGCCCCCTCGAGCCCGGTGGGAAGAGCACGGCTGGGCTCTCCGGCCCTCAAGAAATGCCAGGCAATCTCCAGCGCGGGCGACTGGCCATCCATCGGCTTCAGCCCCTCCAACACCTCCCCCACGCTCCGATGCAAGTGCCGCCGCGCCGGCCCCGCCACCGCGTAGTACGCCTGCGCCCGGATCAGCTCGTTCCGAAACTCGAGCCCGCCCTGCACCTCGCGGAGGATACCCTCATCCTTGAGCCGCGACAGCGCCTCCCCCGCCGCCGCCGGGGAGAGCTCCACCGCCTCGTATAACGGGAGATCCGCCAAGCGGCGCCCCAACACCGCCGCCAGATCGAGCGCCGCCCGCGTGGGCGCGTCGAGCCGGCGGATCTGCCGCTCGAACACCGCGCCGATCGCGCGCGGAATCCCGATGTTCGCGACCGGTTGCGTGTTGAGCGCCTCCAGATCGCCCAGCAGCGAGCCCGACCCGTGCGCCAGCCACTCCTTGGTCAACAGCTCGAGCGCGAGCGGGTTGCCGTTGCCGGCCTGGAGAATGCGCGGCACGGGCACGTCCGCGATGCGTCCATTGGCCTTGGCCACCAGTCCCGCCACCAGCCCCTGCGCCGCCGCCGGGGGGAGCGGCTCGACCTCGAGCGTGCGCAACACCTCGATGCTCGTATCGGACGCCAGCGCGCTCGGCGCGGTGACGGCGCGCAGCTCGTTGGAACGCGCCGTGAGAATCAGCAGCAGGCGCGTGTGGGGAAGCTTGCGTGCGACCACGTGGAGAATGGCCGCGCTCGCGTTGTCGGCGGCGTGAATGTCGTCCACCACCAGCACCAACGGGCTCTCCTCGGTCGCCGCTTCCACCGCCTTGAGAAACGCGTCGGCGAGCCGCAGCGGAATCACCTCCGCCGCCCACTCGACGGGCTTGGGCACGCCCGGAAACGCCGCGAAGATCTCGGGTGAGACCCGCGTCAGCTCGCTCAGCGCTTCCGGATCCGCCCCGCCGATCGCGCGCTGCAGCGTCAACTGCTTGATCAGCTCGGCCAACACGGCAAACGGCAGCTCGCGCTCCGCATCGTATGCCTGGGCGCGCGCGATCGCCGCGCCTTCCATTTGACAGGTCGATACGAACGCGTTGGTCAGCGTCGTCTTCCCCACGCCGGGATCGCCGATCAGCACCACGATCCGCGGCGCGCGGCGCCGCACCTCGAGCCACGCATCGTACAGCCGCGAGAACTCCCGCTCGCGGCCAATCAGCGTCTCGGCCTCGAACCGTCGCTCGCACCGCTCCGAGACTTGACCCGGTCCCGCCCCCGTCGGCCGCGGGGCCGCGCGCCGCCCCTCGCGCAACAGGTCGGCGATCCGCACGAGCTCCGCACTGGGCTTCGCGCCGAGCTCGTCGGCCAGACGTGCTTCGAAGCGCGCGAATTCCTTGAGCGCGTTGGTGCGATCCCCCACCCACGCGCGTGCCTCGATGTAACCCCGCACCCCGTCCTCGGACAGGGGATCGAGCTCGAGCAGCACCAGCGCTTGGCGCTCCACGGTCGCGAAGTCGCCCGTCCGACGACCCGCGTCCATGTGCTTCACCAGACAGTCGCGGATGCGGGGCATGAGCCGGGCGCGCCACTCGTCTTTCCACTGCTCGAACTGCACCGCCCCGGGTACCTCGAAGCCGTCCAGGAACGGCCCGCGAATCTCCACTTCGCAGCTCTCCAGGCGGCGCACGTCGGCCTCCACGACGCCGGGAACGAGCGCGATCGACGCTCGCTGCACGACGAGATGCTCCCGTCCGATCTTCTCCTTCAGGACCGTGAGGGCTTGCGCCAGAGAGTGGCGGGCGCGCGGCGCCGGCACGTCGGGCCAGAAGAGATCCATCAGGTAGTCGCGCGTGAACTTGCGCCCCCCCTCCACCGCGAGGCGGATCAGCAGGGCGAAGTGCTTGCGCGTGCGAAACCGGATCTGCTCACCGGCTTCGGTAACGAGCAGCGGCACACCCAGACTCAAGAGATGCAGATGCGACGCCACCGGACGGCTCGCGTTTCGGAATAGTACTATTAGGCAGCACGATCAACGCGATGTCAACACATTGATTCCCAGATGGTTAAGTTCGTCTGCGGCAGCTGGGCTGGGCGATCGTCAATTCCCCTCTCCCCCGGCTTCCATGGCCAACCCACACGCCACCCGCGGCGTGTTCCGGCTCGACCGGCAAAATGTGCTGAACTCTGTGGGGCAGTACCTGAGGTAACTCGGGCGAGGCTAACGTCGTGAGGTCGGCCGCCGGCAGATCGGGCACGGCCCCATCCGCGGCTCCTTCCCGAACGTGAGTCGCACCGGGCCGAGCGTCACGGCGGTATCCGTGAGGGCCACGGTGAGCGTCATGACGTGCCCGTCGACCGAGCCTGTGAACCGGGCGGGATGGTCGGGACCCCGGGCTACGGGATAGAGGGTGATGTTGTAGAGCCCGGGGACGTCGAATCGCCCGTGCTCGTCGGTGACGAGCGCCTGCTTGGTGTCGCCCGCGGTGCAGCCGATATGGACGTGGGCGGTGGTGTCGAACGCGATCAGTCCGGCGTTCTCCCCACCCCACGTTCCTTCGATAGGTCCGTGAGAAGTCGGGCCGCCGATGTCACAGGTGCGCAGCGCGATCAGGGCGAGGCTGGCCAGCGCGACCTTGCTCATTGGACTCTCTCCGTACCCTCTACCCCTCGAGCCACGTCTTCGTCACAAGCAGCTCCTGCACCAGGTCGGGCGCGCTGCGTCCCGCGGCTTCCGCCGCGAAATTGATCACCAAGCGGTGCGTGAGCACCGTCGGTGCCACCCCCCGGAGATCGTCCTCGTCGGGCATGGGCCGGCCGTCGAGGGCCGCCCGCGCCTTGGCGCCGAGGATCAGATACTGGGAGGCGCGCGGGCCCGCCCCCCACGACACGTACTGCTTGATGAACGGCGGCGCCTCGGCGTCGGGCGGGCGCGTCATCCGCACAAGTGTCACGGCCGCGCGCATCAGCGGCTTGGGCACGGGAATACGCCGCACCAAGTGTTGCAACGCCAGAACGTCTTCCGCCGTCAGCACCGGCGTGATCGCCGCTGCGAGGTCACCCGTGGTGGACTCGACGATCCGCTCCTCTTCGTCTTTCGATGGATAGCCGACCCGCAGCTCGAACATGAAGCGGTCGAGCTGCGCCTCGGGCAGGGGATACGTGCCCTCCTGCTCGATCGGGTTCTGGGTCGCCAGCACGAAGAACGGCGCCGGTAAGGAGTGGGTCTGGCCCGCCGCCGTCACCTGGTGCTCCTGCATCGCCTGGAGCAGCGCGGCCTGGGTTTTGGGCGGCGTGCGGTTCACCTCGTCGGCCAGCACGATGTTCGCGAACACCGGCCCGCGCACGAAGCGGAAGGCGCGCTTGCCGGTGCTCTGGTCTTCCTCGATGATCTCGGTGCCGGTGATGTCCGAGGGCATCAGGTCGGGGGTGAACTGGATGCGCGAGAACTTCAGGTCGAGCGTCTGGGCCACCGTTTGCACCATCAGCGTTTTGGCGAGGCCGGGGACGCCGAGCAGCAGCGCGTGGCCGCCCGAGAAGACGGCGGTAAGGATGCCGTCGAGCACATCCTGCTGGCCCACGATGCGGCGGCCCACCTGGGCGAGGAGGTCGGCGCGGGCGCGGGACAGACGCTCGAGCAATTCCACATCCCCAACGCCCCGCACCGGGGACGAGGGAAGGGGGAGGGGGGAAGGGTTCGGCGTCATGTCCGTTTCAAGGTTATCACTTCATACTCCCAAGCGCCACATAAGTTTGCGTCGTTCTGACTTTGCTTGCGAAATTTTTCACAAGCGCGTATGTTCCCGTCCGCATCATGCCAGACGACGAGCGAAATCGCTTCGGCCGGAGCTTCGGTGAGGGCTACTCCTACGTCGCGCTGGGCTTCAGCTTCGCGTTCGCCATCCTCGCGTTCGGCGCACTCGGCTGGGTGGTCGATGGCTGGCTCGGCACGCGGCCGCTGTTCGCGCTGGTGGGCGCAGGCGTGGGCGGGTTCGGCGGGTTCATGAGCATCTACTACCGAGTGACAAGCGACACGCGGGGCGGTGAAAGGGGAAAGGGGAAACGGGAAAGGTGAGTCCGTATCTCCTGCTCCTCGCGCTGGGTGGAGTGCTGGTGGTGGTTGCGACATGGTTGGGTGGCCGGTCGGCCGGCATCGGGGGCGCGGTCGCTCTCGGGGCGCAGCTCGGGGCCGTGGCGTTGCTGCGGCCGGCGATGCGGGCCGCCCAGCCGGTGTTCATGGCGCGCTGGCTCGGCGGCATGGGGCTGCGCGCCCTGGCGCTCGGCCTGGTCCTTGCATTCGCCGCCACACACCGCGCCGCGCTGGGCCCACTCCCGGCGTCGCTCGGCTTCCTCGGCGTGCTGCTGCCGCTGCTCTATCTGGAGACGAGATTCTTGCGATGATGCAAGGTCCCGACATCGGCAAGGCGATCTTCGAGCACACGTCCGACAGTCACGTGATCGAGTGGCCGTTCGGGCTCGAGACCCATTTGCCGACGAACTGGGTGATCTTCGGCATCAATGTGTCTCCCACGAAACACGTCATCTTCATGATCATCGCGGCCTTCCTGGTCTTCTTGACTATCTGGTACGCGGGCCGCCAGGTGGAGCGGCGCCACCGCGAGGGCAAGGCGCCGCACGGCTTCGGCGCCGCGGTCGAAGCGATGGTGCTGTTCGTGCGCAACGACGTGGCGATCGCGAACATCGGGCACGGCGGCGAGAAGTTCGCGCCTTACATCCTGACGCTCTTTTTCTTCATCCTCTACTGCAACCTGCTGGGCTTGTTGCCGTGGGGCGCGACGCCGACCGGCAACCTCGCCGTCACCGGCGCACTCGCCCTCACCGCGTTCGTCACGATCGAGGTGTCGGGGTTCCGGGCGCTCGGCCCCCGGGGCTACCTCAAGACCATCGTGTTCGTGCCGCCCGGCATGAGGGGGGTCGGGGCGGTGGCGATGGCGTTCATCATGACGCCGATCGAGATCATCGGAAAGCTCGTCAAGCCGTTCGCCCTCACGCTGCGGTTGTTCGCGAACATGACGGCGGGGCACTTCGTGATCCTGGCGCTGCTCGGTCTGATTTTCATCTTCGGCAACTGGCTCGTCGCGGCGGGGTCGGTCGCGTTCGTGACGTTCATGATGCTGCTCGAGCTGCTGGTGGCGTTCCTGCAGGCCTATATCTTTGCGCTGCTCACGTCGGTGTTCATCGGCATGATGCAGCACGCGCACTAACTCACGTCGAGGAGACCATGGTAGACCTCGTGACGCTGCTTCAGGGTGGACAGCCGACCGGCGCGGACCTCGCCGCCGCGGCCAAGAACGCCAACGCGCTGCTGGGCGCGGGCCTCGGGCTCGGGCTGGCGGTGATCGGAGTGGGGCTCGGCATCGGCCGCATCGGCGGCCAGGCGGTGGAGGCGATCGCGCGCCAGCCCGAGGCATCGGGCGACATCCGCGGCGCCATGATCCTGACCGCGGCGCTGATCGAAGGTGTGGGGCTCGCATCGCTCGTCTTCGCCCTGCTCTTCAAGCTGCTCTAGATGCCGGCGCTGCTGCTGCTCGTCCAGGAAGGCGAGTTCACGCCCTTTTCGATCAATACGGGGCTGATCTTCTGGACCATCGTGGTGTTCGGCGTCCTGCTGGCGCTGCTGTGGCGGTTCGGCTGGCCGGCGATCCTCAAGACGGTGGAGGACCGGGAGCGCCGCATCCAGCAGCAGCTCGAGGAGGCGGAGCGCGCCCGCGCCGAGGCCGCCCGGCTGCTGGAAGAACACAAGCGCACCATCGCATCCGCCAAGGCCGAGGCGCAGGAGATCTTGGCCAGGGCGAAGGCGGTCGCCGACAAGGAGCGGGAGACGCTGCTCGCCAAGGCGCGCCAGGAGTACGAGCAGCTGCTCGAGCGGGCGCGCCAGGAAATCGGCGCCGAGAAGGAGAAGGCCATCGAGGCGCTGCGGCGCGAAGCAGTGGACCTGTCGATCGCCGCGGCGTCCAAACTGCTCGAGGCCCAGCTCGACAGCGAGACCAACCGCAAGCTGGTAATGGGATACCTGGCGCAGCTCGAAGCGGGGCGGGCGCCGTGAAAAGTACGACCATCGCCCGCAACTACGCCGAGGCACTGCTGCTCGCGGCCGAGGCGCAGGATGGGAAAGGCGGGTCGGTCGAGCAGTACGGCAGGCTGATGGACGCCGTGGCGGGCGCGCTCGAGGCGGACGAGCGGATCGCGGTGGCGCTCGACTCGCCGCGGGTGGCCAAAGCCACCAAGGCGGCGCTGCTGGAGCGCGCGCTGGCGGACGTCACGCCCCCCGAGTTCGTGCGGTTTCTCCAGGCGGTGGTGCGGCGCGGCCGGCAGGGGCTCCTGGGCGAGATCGCGCAGGAATACCAGGCGCTGGTCGACGCGAAGCTCGACCGGGTGCACGCGGGCGTGGTGCTCGTCGAGGAACCGGACGCCCGGCTCGAAAAACAGATCGTGGAGCGCCTCGCCGCGGCCCTGGGCAAGGACGTGCGGGCCCACTTTCGGGCGGAGCGCGGCATCATCGGCGGGGTGGTGGTCCGAGTGGGCGACCGCGTGTACGACGGCTCGCTCAAGCGCAGGCTGGCGGTGCTCCGGAGGAAGATGCTCACGGGGGAGTAGCGGCCGCCGTTTTCCCTGCTACAATCGATACCTGAGGCCGACGGCGACGCCGACGCGTCGCGTCGCGCGCCGCTCGACGCCCGCCGGCGTGTCGCCCGCGTCGAAGACGGAGCCGCTGAGGATGCCGCTGACTCGTAAGGAGCCGGTGAACGCCCGGGCGAGCGGCCATTCCAGTGCGGCTGCCGTCCGGGCAGCGACTCGGTTGCGACTCTCACCAGCCAGTTGCCACAGCTGGACAGCGGGCCCCGCCTCGAGCCGCACGTCGACGCCGACGCCGAAGCGCGCCAGCCGGAGCGACAGCTGCGGCGCGATCTCCCAGAACGACGCGATGCCGTACTGCACGAGCGCCACGCCCGCCTGCTCGCCGGCGATCCCCGGCTTCGCGTACATCAGGGCGACCGCCACGCGCGCGGGCCCGAATCCGCGGTCCAGACGCAGCTCGAACGTCGTGGGCCGGTACGGCCCGACGGTGGTGCCGGAGGTGTCGCGGGAGGAACCGCCGAAGCGGGCGACCCCGATCTCCGCCGCGATGCCCCATTGGGCCGATGCCGGCCGTGGAGCGACGGCGAGAACGACTGCGACACAGGTTGCGACGAGCGTCCGCATGATTCCTCCCGCGTTGGGGGTCACTTCATCTGCAGGTTGATCCAGCCGTTCGTCACGTTGTTCTCGCCCTTCACGATCCAGTTGTAGCCGGGGTACGACGCTCCCACGACCACATCCTCGACCGCGTTTCCCACCAGCTCGTCGTTGGTGTTGAAGAACGCCGCGAGCGCCGCCCACAGCTTCTGGAAGGCGCTGGCACGCTTGTAGTCCTTCCGGATCGTGCTGCTCGAGTCGTTCCCCGCCGAGAGCGCCTTGTTGGCATCGTCCACCGCTTTGAAGAGGTTTCCGAGAATGTCCCGGTCCGTCTTGATCTCGCACGCCGTGTCGTCGTCCTCGACCACGAACACGCGGACGTTCTGGCCCGGATGCTTGGCGTTGTAGGCGTCGAGCTGGGCCTTGCTGAACAACATCACGCTGCCGCTCCAGTCGAGCTCGTTCTGGTCGAAGGTGTACGGTGCGGGCTGCTGTTCGCCGGCGCACTGGTAGTCGGTCAGCGAGTCGGTCTGCCCCTTCTGGCCGAGGATGTGGACCTCAAATTCGGGGCTCCCTTTCAACCAGCCTTCAAAATCATCCACGAAATGGGCCTTGGTCATGTATAGGCCCGGCGATGGCGGAGGAGGCGAGACGCCGCCGCCCCCGCCCCCGCCCCCGTCGCAGTACTCGAGACACGCGATCAGCGGAGAGGGCTTGGTCGAGAAATCGGTCTCGACCGGGACCACCGCGATGACGGGGGTCGTGGGCGGACGTTCGGGGTCGAGCAGACGGCGGTTGCCGTGCACGTCGAACGCCACCGGCACATCGTGGTCGGCGATCGCCGTGGCGACGAGCACGTCGGGGCCCCCGGTCCACGAGCGGCGATGCGCCGGCACGGGCAGGTACATCTCGAGCGGGACGGCGCGGTCGGCCTCGCGCGCGAGAGCGGTCGCGGCCCGCCCGGTGCCGCGCGCCAACGCCGCGAGGGCGAGCCCGCCGTCGGCGGCGAGGAACCGCTGGAATGGCAGCTTATGCTCGCGGTACGGCGAGCGATCGAGCTCGGCGCGTACGCGAGCGCGGAACGCGGGGTCGCCCAGCGCGAGCGCGAGTCCGCGCGCCAGCTGTTCCGGGGGAGCGGGGGCGGCCGGGGGAGCGGTACCGGGCGATCCGGCGCGCGTGCCCGGCGCGGGTCCTGTACCCGGGGTGCGATCGGAACAGGCGAGCCCGCCCACGAACAGGGCGAGCGCCGCGGGTGCGGCCAGGCGTGAGGTATGGGACAGCATGGTGACTCCTTGGTCGAGGTTTGGGACGGCGGGCGAAGATGCCCGGCGTCGCTCGCCCGACCGGCGTCCGAATCGCGCGCTCGACATCGCAATCGCGCGCGACCTCCCCGGCGCGCTCCTTGCTGTGTAGCTTCCCGATCCTTATGCCATCGCTCGCGTCCTTCTTTCTTCTTCTTCTGGCCCGCGACACGACGGGCTACTGGCAGCAGCAAGTCAGCTACCGCATCACCGCGTCCCTCGACGAGCCGACCGGCGTGCTGACGGGGCGGGAGCGGATCAGCTACGTCAACCGCTCCTCGACCACGCTGCGCGACTTCTACGTGCATCAGTACCTGAACGCGTTCCGGCCGGGGTCGCGCTGGGCCGCCGCCGACTCCGCCGAGGAGCGCGAGCGGTTTCAGCACCTCGTGGATCCGGACTACGCGTTCGAGCGGATCACGGCCGCCACGCTCATGGGCCGGGAGCTGCGACCCGACTACCCGTACGCGCCCGACTCGACGATCGCGCACTGGACGCTCGCCCGGCCGCTCGTGCCCGGCGATTCGCTCGTGGTCGAAATCGAGTGGCAGGCACGTCTCTCGACGCTGCCGCGCCGTCAGGGGCGTCAGGGCCGGCGCTTCGACTTCGCGCAGTGGTATCCGAAAGTCGTGGTGTACGACAAGTACGGATGGGAGGACCATCCACTCTATCCCGCGGGAGAGTTCTACGGCGAGTTCGCCACCTACGATGTGACGCTCGATCTGCCCGACGATCAGGTCATCGGCGCCACCGGCGTTCCAGTCGAGGGCGATCCCGGCTGGGACAAAGCGAAGGTCGATCCCGCGCAGCAAATCGATTATCAGCGTCTCTGGTACCGCTCTCCGCTCGCCGCTCCCGGATGCGCGGGGCTGAGAGTCACCGCGGGGCGGAAATGCGTCCGCTTCCGGGCCGAACGCGTGCATCACTTCGCGTTCTCACTCAACCCGCAGTACCGCTACGAGCAGGGCCGCGCCGGCGACGCGGTGGTGCGCGTGCTGTATCTGCCCGAGGACCGCGCCACATGGGGGAACGGCCTCGCCGTGCGCAATACGGTCGCCGCCCTCGCTTGGCTCGACTCGCTGTACGGCACCTACCAGTGGCCGCAGCTCACCAACGTGCACCGCATCGAGGGGGGCGGCACCGAGTTCCCCATGATGATCATGGACGGCAGCGCCGGGCTTGGCCTGATCGTGCACGAGGCCGGCCATCAGTACACCATGGGGCAGCTCGCGAACAACGAGTGGCGGGAGGGCTGGCTCGACGAAGGGTTCACGAGCTTCCAGACCGGCTGGTTCTTCGAGACGCACGGCGGGCCGCCCGCGTACGACGCGCTCGAGCCCGAGGTCCTGTGGCTCGACCTGGAGCGCTGGAGCGAGCCGGTGTCGTTTCCGGGTGAGCGATACCGCGACTTCGCGACCTACAACGCGATGGTCTATTCGAAGGCACAGCTGTTCTACGAGGAGCTGCGCTACGTCGTGGGGGACGAGACGATGCGCCGCATCCTGCGGGCCTACTTTGCCCGCTGGCGGCTCAAGCACGTGGACGAGGACGCGCTGCGTGAGGTGGCGGAGGACGTATCGGGGCGGGATCTGAAATGGCTGTTCGGCGAGTGGCTGCACGCCACGCCGTTGTTCGACTACCGCCTGAAGCGCGTCGAGCGGCACCATCTGGCCGACGGCCGCTGGCGCACGGTGGTCACGATCGAACGGCGCGGCGAGGGCCGGCTGCCGGTGGAAATCGGCGACGCCGACACGATCTACGCCCGGGCGACGGGCGAGCCCGCGGAGGAGCGCGTCGCGTTCGTCACCGCCGCGCGACCCGGGCGTCTCGTGCTCGACCCGCGGGGCCGCACGCACGACTACAACCTGCTGAACAACCGCGAAGCGCGGGCCCTGGTCGGGCGCGGCGCCTGGACTTTCCGGTTGGACGATCCCACGCGGGAGGCCGCGCGGCGGGACCGGCTGGTGCGCGCCTGGCTACCCGTTGCCTGGTCGAACACATTCGGCGGCTTCACGGTCGGCCTGCGCGAGCGCTCCAACTATCTCGGCAGCTACGACCGCGGCCTGCTGCTGGCCGCGCTCGCCACCGGCCGGGGCGCCACCAACCGTTTCAGCTTCTACGGCCGCTGGAGCAATCCGATCGGGCATCCGGAGCCGCGTAGCCAGACGAGCGTCAGCGCGTGGGCGGCGGAGGGACGCGCCGGGGCGAAGCTCTCCGTGGATCGCTCGCTGCGCGAGCACCTGGACTTCGGCGCCGACCCGCACGTCGGGTTTGACGCCCTGTGGATGGCGACCACGGAGCTGGGCTATCTCGACCGGGGACTGTGGGACGACGCGGGTAGCGTCGAGGGGGGGCCCTGGTGGGCGACCACAAGGCGGCATGGCGCGACCGTGTTGCACGCCCGCTTCGTCGCCCGGGGGGGCGTGGTGTACTCGAGCCCGGGCCGGGGGATCGTCTCGGCCACGCGTTACGACTTCGAGGGTTTCGGGCGATTCACCGGAGAGGCCAGTGTACGGACCCCGTTCTTGGCCCGGACCACGCTGGGACTGCGGCTGTTCGCCGGCGGCTACACCGGGGCGTCGCCGCCGGTGCGGCAGCGGCGTATTCCCGTCGCGGGGGCGGATCCTTACGAGACCTTCAGCGACCCGTTGCTGCGGAGTCGGGGCGCCCTGTTCCTGCGGCCGGACTTCTACTACCATGCGCCGGGGAACGCCAATCTGCGGGCCTTCCGCCGCGATCTCGGTGGGCGCTGG
>Ga0209577_10000121_pt1 | contig 71819 bp, 69 predicted proteins | sample GraSoiAngelo_109_FD_185874 | JGI IMG/M metagenome (GOLD analysis project Ga0209577, IMG submission 185874) | Grasslands soil microbial communities from the Angelo Coastal Reserve, California, USA - 14_0903_12_20cm (SPAdes) (version 2) | ecosystem: Environmental > Terrestrial > Soil > Grasslands... | reverse complement strand
CGCGCTGGCCCGGGGGGGCGGGGGCAGCGGCGGCTTCGGCGGCGGGGGCGGCGGCGGCGGCAGGGGCGGGGGCTTCGGCGGCGGCGGCTACTACGGTGGCGGCGGGGCGGTCGGGGGCGGCATCGCGCTGGGGGTCATCGTCCTGATCGTCATCGGCGTCGTGCTGATCTCGGCGCTCGGGGGGGCGATCGGCACCCGCCAGTACCGCAAGCGCCGGCGCCGGCGCGAGCGCCAGGTCGAGCTGGCGGCGGCCGAGGCCGCCGACGAGGACGAGGCCTTCGCCTCTGACCGCGTCCACTCCGACGCCGAGCAGCTCTTCCGCGACATCCAGACCGCCTGGGACAACGGCGACCGCAAGCGGCTGGCCCAACTCGTGGGCTCCGACCTGATGGTCGAGTGGACGCGGCGGCTGGACCACCTCGACGCCAAGGGCTGGCACAACCACGTCGAGGTGAGCGGCCCGGTGCACGTCGAGTACGTGGGCTTGGTCAACCGCGCCGAAGATCAAGAGGACCGGGTGTGCGTGCGTATCGAGTCGAAGCTGCTCGACGTGGTCATCGATCGCCAGGGCAACCACATCAAGCGCAGCGACTCGACCAGCGAGACGAGCCGGATGGCCGAGTACTGGACGTTGGAGAAGCCCGACGCCCTGGGGCGCACGGCCGGCGCTCCCGAGTGGATCCTGCTCTCGATCGAGCAGGACAAGGAGGGCATCCACGAGCTCGACGAGCCGATCGTGGCCTCACCCTGGTCCGACACCGAGCGCATCCGCGAGAAGGCGGTGACCGAGCAGGCGGCCGGGGAGAAGGTGCCCGAAGGCTTCACCGTCGCCGACGCCGCCGACCTGAGCTTCGAGGGCGACGCGCGCCAGGCGGCCCTGGACCTGTCCCTGGCCGACGGCCGCTTCGCCCCCGACGTGCTGGAGACCGAGATCCGCCGCGCGGTGTCCGCCTGGGCCGAGGCGGTCGACGGCGACGACAGCGACCTGCGCGCGCTCGCCCGGCCCGAGGCGGTCGAAGCGCTCCTTTACCCGGGCGACGCGACCCACACCCACCGGCTGGTGGTGCGCGGGCCCCAGGTGCGGGGGCTGCGAGTGACCGGTCTCGACGCCAAGTCCGAGCCGCCCTCGATGACCGTCGAGTTCGAGGTGCACGGCCGGCGCTACATCGAGGACCGCGACACCACCACGATCGTCTCGGGCAGCCAGGATCGGGCGACGACGTTCACCGAACGCTGGACGCTGGCGCTCGAGGGCGACGACGAGCATCCGTGGCGGATCGCCAGCGCGTCGGCGCCGGCGGGCGCGACTCGCTAGCCGGCCACTTTCCGCCCCGGGGGCTTGCGCCTCGCCGCGGCTAGGCCGAGGCGGGCGAGCCGGTGACCGGCACGCGCTCCAGCTCCCCGTCGGCGAGCTGCTGGCGCAGGACCTTCTTGTCGAACTTGCCCACCGAGGTCTTGGGCACCTGGTCGATCAGGGCGAGCTCGTCCGGGATCCACCACTTGGCCACCCGCCCCTCGAGGTGCTCGCGCACGGTGCGCGGATCGAGCTGGGACCCCGGCTTGCACACCACGCAGGCCAGCGGTCGCTCCTGCCAGCGCTCGTCGGGCTTGGCGATGACCGCCGCCTCGACCACGTCGGGGTGGGCCATCAGCGCGTTCTCGAGGTCGACCGAGGAGATCCATTCCCCGCCCGACTTGATCACGTCCTTGGCCCGGTCGGAGATCCTCACGAAGCCGTGCGCGTCGATCGAGGCGATGTCGCCGGTGGCCAGCCAGCCGTCGTGGAACTTCTCGCGTCCGGTCGGGTCCTCGTAGTAGTCGGCGGCGATCCACGGCCCGCGCACCTCGAGCTCGCCGGTGCTCTCGCCGTCCCACGGGAGCTCGTCGCCCTCGGCGCCGATCAGGCGGGCCTCGACGAGCGGGATCAGGCGGCCCGCCATGGCTCGGTAGCGCCAGTGCTCCTCGCCCTGGGCGGCGACCGGCGGGTGGGCCACCGCGCCCAGCGGGCTGGTCTCGGTCATGCCCCAGGCCTGGATGATGGGCAGGCGGTGGCGCTCTTCCCACTGGCGCATGAGCGCCTCGGGGACCGCCGAGCCGCCGCAGATGATGCGCCGCACGCTGGACAGATCGCACCCGCCCTGGTCGTCCTCCATGAAGCGAAGCAGATCCATCCAGATCGTGGGCACCGCCGCCGAGAGGGTCACCCGCTCGGCCTCGATCAGGCGGGCGATCGGCTCGGCCTGCAGGAAGCGCGAGGGCAGGACCAGGTCGCAGCCGACCAGGCCGGCGGCGTAGGGGATGCCCCAGGCGTTGGCGTGGAACATGGGCACCACGGGCAGGACGCGGTCGGACTCGCGCAGGCCCATGGCGTCGGCCAGGCAGGTGCCCAGCGAGTGCAGCAGGTTGGACCGGTGGGAGTACAGGACGCCCTTGGGATTGCCGGTCGTCCCGCTCGTGTAGCACAGGCCGGCGGCCTGGCGGTCGTCGAGCTCGGGGTAGTCGAAGCCCCCCGGCTGCTCGGCGAGCAGCTCCTCGTAGCGCAGCACGTTGGGCAGGGACCCAGGGTCGCCGTCGCCCATCAGGACGTAGTGGCGGACCGTCTTTAGCGTGGGGGCCACCCGCTCGAGCACGGGCACGAGCGAGGCGTCGACGAACACCACCTGGTCCTGGGCGTGGTTGGCCACGTAGGTGAGCTGCTCCTCGAACAGGCGGATGTTGAGGGTGTGCAGGACGGCCCCCATGCAGGGCACGGCGAGGTAGACCTCCAGATGGCGCTGGGTGTTCCAGGCAAAGGTGGCGACGCGGTCGCCGGGGCCGACCCCCAGCGAGCCAAGCGCCGAGCAGAGCCGGTCTATGCGCTCGGTGACCTCCGAGTAGCGCGCCGAGGTGCGCCCGCTGCCATCCTCGGCCAGGGTGACCACTTCGCTGGAGCCATACACCCGCCGCATCCGCTCCAGCACGTGCTGGATGGTCAGCGGATGATCGTGCTGCATCAGACCTTCGAGCATCCGACCTCGCTTCCGTCTCTGCCTCCCGCCGGCGCTCGCCGGCTGGGCCGATCGCCGTGAACGGCGGGCCGATCCTACTGGCGCGCGATACTGGGCGGATGCACCACCGCCGCGAGAGGACGCGCCGTGGGCTGGCGGTGGCGCTCGCCCCGCTGGCTGCGGGCGCCCTGTGGGGCTGTGGCTCGGCGGCGCCCTCAACGCCCGGCGCCCCGGCGGCCTCCCCCGGCGCGCCCGCCGCGGGTCAGGGCTCGCGGCGCGCCGACCCCGCCGCGGCGGCGCCCGCCCCGGCCCAGCGCGCCAACCCCGGCGCCGGCGTCCCGGCGCACGGAACCCCACCCCCGGCGCACCCCGTGCCGCCGAGCTTTCGCATAGCGCCGGGCGCTCCGTCTGACGCCGAGGTCGCGCGCGACGTGGCCGAGATGGAGCGCATCCAGCACTCCCAGCAGGCGGCGCTGAGCGCCGCGGCGGGCAACATCTACCAGCTGCTGCCGTGGGCAGACGAGCCCAAGGCGGGGGTGCACACCAGCATCGCCTCGGTGTTTCGCGACTACGGGCTGGGCATCGCCTGTGGGGGCGTGCTGGGCGTCACCCAGCTCGGCGTGGCGCACAAGACGGCTCCCTGTGGGACGTTGATCACCTTCCGCTACGCCGGCCGCGTCCTGCGTGTGCCGGTGATCGACCGCGGGCCCTACATCGTGGGGCGCGAGTGGGACCTCACCGGGGCCGCCGCCGACGCCCTGGGCTTCCCGGGGCTGGGGTCGATCGAGTGGTCGCTGGGGCGGCTCAAAGGCGCCAAGGTAAAGCCCGCGCCCAGCGCCCAGCAGCCGTTGGGCGAGCAGCCGGGGACCCCCCAGACGCTGCCCGGCGGCGGCGGCGCGGGCGGCTGAGCGGCTCGGCGAGGCGTCGACCCTCCCCCCCTTAACGTTCTAGGCGCGCTTGAGCCTGGGCCGCTCGGGGTACAAAGCTCGGTGTCCATGGACGGCCAGGCGGGTCAGCGAATGCCTGCGCGCCGGCGCATAACCGGCGACCCCGCCCCGCCACGGCGGGGCTATGACCCGTTGGTGGATTGGGCCCAGGAGCTGCAGATGGCGGCCGGCGGCCTGGCCAACACCGCCCGCTATCGGACCTCCGCCAACGGCGCCACCGCCGAGGCGGTGAGCGCCGTCGAGCGGGCGCTGGAGGGTCTCGAGCAGGCGTTCGCGGCGCTGGCGGTGACCGACGAGTCCGATGGCGGGGTCCCCGCCGTCGATCCGGCCGCGCTGGCGGCCGTGGTCGAGCCGCTGCGCAGCGCCCGTCAGGCCTGCCGCCGGGTGACCCGCGGCGCCCAGGCCCCGACCGTGGGCTAGGTTCGCGCGCCGCCAACTCGAGGCGGTCAGCCTCGATTCCAGCTGTTTTGCGGCCTATCCTGCTGGCATGAACGAGGGGGTGGGCGCGGTCGCGCCGCTGGAGGTCTCCGCCGGCACCCGGCTGAACGAGCGCTACACCGTGCTCGCCGCGATCTCGCGCGGGGCGATGGGCAGCGTGGTGCGCGCCCGCGACGAGCGCGACCAGACTGAGGTGGCGATCAAGCAGCTGCTCGACTCCAGCCAACTGGCGCGCTTTGAGATCGAGGCTCGGCTGCTCTCGCAGCTCGACCACCCCAACGTGGTCAAGGTCACCGACCACTTCACCGACGAGCACGGCTGTTTTCTGGTCATGGACCTGGTCGCCGGCCGCGACCTCAAGCAGGTTCTGGAGGACGAGGGGTCACCCGGCTTGGACTGGGAGGGGGCGCTTGACCTCTCCAGCGAGCTGTGCGCGGCGCTCAACTACGTCCACCACCAGGGGATAGTCCACCGCGACGTAAAGCTCGAGAACGCCATCCGCGGTCCCCAGGGGGTGGTGCTCGTCGACTTCGGCGTGGCGCGCGAGATGGCCGACGAGCGCGCGGGCACGGTGGCGATCGGCACCCCGCGCTTCATGGCCCCCGAGGTGTTCGCCGGCGGGGCGGCGTCGGAGCGAAGCGACGTGTTCAGCCTCGCGGTCACCGTGTGGGCGCTGCTCACCGGCGCGCCCCCGGCCTATGGCTCGGCCCCCTCCCTGCGCGACCAGTGCCCCGACGCCCCCGCGGGGCTGGCCCGGGCCCTGGCCGCGGGCCTGGAGTTCTCGCCCGAGCGGCGCCTGCCCTCGGTGACGGCCTTTGCCGAGGCGATCGGGCGGCCGCTGGGGCCCGAGCGCGGGGTGGAGTTCGTGGCCAGCGTCTCGGGCCCGCACCGGCGGCTGCTCGAGGCGATCGTCCGCACCGCCGCCGGCGTCTTCGACGCCGCCGCGGCCTCGATCGCCCTGAGCGAGGGCGACGGCGAGCTGGTCTATCAGGCGGCCTGGGGAGATGGGGCACGCGAGATCGTGGGGGTGCGCCTGGAGCGCGGACAGGGGATCGGCGGCTCGGTCGCCGAAAGCGGCGAGGCGCTGGTGGTGGCCGAATGTCGCTCGGACCCGCGCTTTGCCGCGCGGGTCGCGGCGGGCACCGGCTACGTACCCAACACGATGGTGGTGGTGCCCCTCATCCAGGACGGACACACGGTCGGGGTCCTCTCGATCCTCGACCGTCGCGACGGCAACGCCTACACCCCGGCCGACGTCACTCGCGCGGCGCTGTTCGCCGACCTGGCCCTGCAGGTGCTCGAGCAGTAGCGCTTGCGTTCGGCGAGCGGATCTCGGGGGGGAGCTTGAACCGCCGCGACTCCTGCGCGGCCCGGCGCTCGACGACGTCCGCCGGGCCCAGCGCGGTCAGCGCGGCCAGCACGCGCCGGACGACCGATTCGGGCGCCGAGGCGCCGGCGGTCAAACCGATCCGGGGCGCCCGGGCCAGCCAGTGCAGCTCGATGGCCGACTCGTCCTCGATCAGGCGAGCGGGGGTGCCGTGGCGCTCGGCGACCTCGACCAGGCGCCGCGAGTTGGACGAGTTGGCGGAGCCGACGACCAGCACGAAGTCGCACTCACGGGCCAGGAGCTTGATGGCGTCCTGGCGATTCTGGGTCGCGTAGCAGATGTCGCTGGACGGCGGTCCCGCCAGCCTGGGAAAGCGCTCGCGCAGCGCATCCACGACCTGCTTGGCGTCGTCGACCGCGAGGGTGGTCTGGGTCAGATAGGCGACCCGCTGAGGATCCTCCACCTCCAGGCCCTGGACCTCGCCCTGGTCTGAGACCAGGTGGATGTGGTCGGGGGCTTCGCCCACCGTGCCCTCGACCTCGTCGTGCCCTTCGTGTCCGACGAGCACGATCGTGTACCCGGCCTCGGCAAAGCGGCGTGCCTCTCCGTGGACCTTGCTCACCAACGGACAGGTGGCGTCGATGACGTTGAGGCGCTTGGCCCCGGCGGCGCGGCGCACGGCGGGCGCCACCCCGTGGGCGGAGAAGACCACCGTCGAGCCGTCGGGGATCTCGTCGATCTCGTCCACGAACACCGCCCCGCGCCGCTCCAGGTCGGACACCACGTGGGCGTTGTGGACGATCTGCCGGCGCACGTAGACGGGCGGGGAGAACCGCGCCAGCGCGAGCTCGACCACGTCGATTGCCCGCTCCACGCCGGCGCACGACGCCCGGGGAGCGGCGAGCATGATCGTGCGCGGTCGCACCGTGCTGGCCCACTCCGATAGCACGCCCGCCGCCTGGCGAAGCGCCCAGTAGCCGCGCCCGGTGCCGTTGACCAGCGCGAGCGGGCGCCGGAGCTCCTGGGCCGGGTGGTCCACCACGGCGCGCACCACGGCCAGCGGGCGGCCGTCAGCGGCGCCGGCCAGCCACGCCGACTCGGTGTCCACCGCCAGCGCTCCGGTCGCCCGCAGGCGGCGGCGCTCGGATCCGCGCACGAGTCGGTCGGTGGAGACGATCGGTCCCACCCGCACCCGCAGCCGCCGGCGCCGCAAGGCGCTGGCCAGCACGCGCGCGCTGGGGCAGGGGATCACGCCCCCGGGTCCGCGGATCTCGGTGGCCACCACCAGATCGCCGGGGGCCAGGGTGGGATCGACCGCGCCGCAGAAGCCGCTCACCGCCACGGCGGCCCTGGCCCCGTGCGTCGAGGCGGCGGCGAGCGAGTGGCGCGGGCCCACCCCGGTGGGGATCACCTGGGCCCCGGGCGCGAGGCCCCGCCGCACCGCCCGGGCCTCGATCCGCAGCGGCGCCAGCACCAGCAGCTCGCCCGGCTTGCGGCCGACGGAGAGCCGGTCCAGCGTCGTCTCCGCAGACGCCGGGGTCATGCCGCCACCGCGGCCCGGGGTCGTCGGGTCAGGTGAGCGAGGACCTCTCGCGCGGCGGCGTGCCCGCTGCGCACGGCGCCCTCCATCGTGGCGGGCCAGCCGGTGTCGGTGAAGCTGCCGGCGACGGCGAGCCCAGGCAGCCCGGTCGCCGCGGGCGGGCGCAGGGCGCCCACGCCCGGGGCGGCGCGGAACGTCGCCGCGTGCTCGCGGGTGACCAGGAAGCGCTCGACGCGGGCGTGGCGCGCGGCCGGGAACAGCTCGGCCAGGGCGACGAGGTAGCGCGAGCGAAGGGCCGGCGCCGACATGCCGAGCTCCTCGGTGGCGGCGGACAGCGAGATCGCCAGATACTGACCGCGCTTGATGCCGGCGGCGTGGGTGCGATCGAAGATCCACTGCACCGGGCTGTGCACGCCGGCGGCGAAGGCCCGGGCGGTCACCCGGCGGTCATAGACGACGTGCAGGTTGACGATCGGCGAGCTGCCGAGATGGGCGAGCCGACCCGCGGCGACCGCCCCGACGGGCACGAGGTCGGCGAGTCGGTCGTGGGGCACGGCCGCGATCACCGCGTCGGCGGTCACCGTCCCGGCGGGAGCATCGATCGCCCACTCGCCCTCGTCGGTCGCCGTGACCCGGGTGGCCTTGGTGCGAAGCCGCACGTCGACGCCGGCGCGCGCCAGGGCCGAGCGGGCGGGACCGTCGTGGATGTCGGACAGGGGGGCCCGGGCCCAGCCGATGTCCCCCGCCGCGGTCTCGTTGAGCAGGCCGATCTGAAACACGCGCGCGGCCAGCGCCAGCGACGCCTGGCCGGCCGGCAGGTTGAGCGTGGGTCGTGTCACCAGATCCCACAGGGCTTCGATCGCGGCGGGAGACTGGCGCCGCTCGGCCAGCCAGTCTCCGAACGCCTGCGCGTCGACGCGGGGATCATCGGGATCCAGACGTCCTAGGGCCAGCGCCGCCGATGCCGCCCGGGCGCGCGCCGCGGGCCTCAGGTGTCGGTAGCGGGCCAGGGCGCCGGCCAGGTGCGCGGGCGCCGGGAGGCTCGAGCGACGCAGCCATGCCGTCTTGCCCCCCGGCGCGATCGCCGGTATGGCCAGGCGAGGTTGAATCGTGGTCAGCGCCCGCGAGCCCAGGCGCTCGAGCAGCTCCAGGTACTCCGAGCAGCAGCGCAGGAAGACGTGCTGGCCGTTGTCCAGGCGCAGCCCCTCGCGCTCGAACGAGTAGGCCGCCCCCCCGAGGCGGGGGCGCACCTCCAACAGGGTGACGGCGGCGCCCGCGTCGGCGCAGTCCAGCGCGGCCGCGATCCCCGCCAGGCCCCCGCCCACGATCGCCACCCGGCGGCTCATGTCACCTGCTTCTCGGAGCGGTGGGACGGCTTGGGCGCCCGCCGGCGCGTGGCGTGTCCCCGGCGCACCTTGGCCGCGCCGTGGGCCAGCGAGCGGGTGGCGACCCACGCCTTCTCCCATGCCGGCAGGGAGATACGCCGTCGCATCACGTCTTGGGGAGAGCGCTCGATGCGCTCCAGGATCCGCTGATAGATGCCGGCCATCGCGCCGACGCACGCCGCGCTGCGTGAATCGAGCAGCGGCAGCAGCTCGAGCCCGCGATCGAACCACTCGCGGTCGCGAGCCGCCTGAAAGCGGATCATCTCGCCGAGCGCCTCGGGCGGACCGAGGCGGGGGTCCGGAGCGCAGCCGAAGCGGGCGAAGTCCTCGCGGGGCAGATAGACCCGCCCACGCTCGGCGTCCTCGCGCACGTCGCGCAGGATGTTGGCCAACTGCATGGCCACCCCGAGGTCGTCGGCCAGCGGTGAGGCGCGTTCGGGGGCGGGGCTGCCGAAGATCGCCAGCGACAAGCGGCCGATCGAGCCGGCGACCTGGCGGCAGTAGAAGACCAGCTCGGGGAAGGAGTCATAGGTGGTCTCTCGCACATCGGCCTCGACCCCGTCGATCAGGCTGTGGAAAGCGTCGAGGGGCAGCGACGAGCGCCGGTGCACGTCGCCCAGCGCGACGAGGACGGGGTCGTCGGCGCCGCCGGGGTCGTCGAGCCGTTCGCGCTCGGCCTCCAGCCGGCGGAGCTTGTCGTCGGCGGGCAGGTCGCCGTCGCCGATGTCGTCGATCCGGCGAGCGAGGGCGTAGACCGCGCACATCGCCCGTCGCTTCGGGGCGGGCAGCAGCCGGATGCCGTAGAAGAAGTTGCCGGCGCGGGTGCGGGTGATCTCCTCGCAGGACTGATATGCGGCCTCGAGGCCGATCACCGGCTCGACCGCCCGGGGGCCAGCAGCACCGACAGCGTGGCCGCCGCCCGCGCGGCGTGGCCGGCGCGCGGAGGGCCGCCGCTGACGTCGCAATCGCGTCGTTTTATCGCCCGGATCGCCGACCGTCCCCCGGCCACGAACGCGGCCACGGCCAGGCGGGGACGCCCGTGCAGCGTCCCCACGAGCGGGGCGCCCTCCCCCAGGATCTGGCGCGTGCGCTCGAGCTCGAAGCGGATGAGCTCGCGCACCCGCTCGGGGGCGGGGCAGAGGGCGAGATCGCCGGGGGAACAGCCGAAGCGCTCCCGGTCCTCGGCCGGCAGGTATATCCGCCCCCGTTCCAGGTCTTCGACGACGTCCTGGCAGTGCTCGACCAGCTGCAGCGCCGTGCACACGCGGTCCGACAGCCAGATCCGCTCGGGCGTGGCGGCCCCGAACACGTAGAGCACCAGGTGTCCCACCGGATTGGCCGACAGCTCGCAGTAGGCCAGCAGCTGGGCGAAGGTGTCATAGGAGCTCACGCGCTGGTCCTGGCGGTTGGCCGAGATCAGCGCCTGGAGGGGATGGCGCGGGATCTCGCACGCGCGGACGGTCGCCGCGAGCGCGCGCATCACCGGCCAGCTCGGCTCGCTGGCGTAGACCAGGTCGAGCTCTGCCTCGACGGCGTCGAGCAGGGCCCCCCGGTCCCCCGGCGCCCGATCGCCAATGTCGTCCACCACCCGGGCATAGCCGTAGAGCGCCCATAGACGCTCGCGCTGGCGACGGGCAAGCAGGCGGCTGGCGACGGGAAAGTTCTCCCCCCCGGCCTGGGCCTTGACCGCCTCGAGCTCGGTGGCGATCGTCGGGGCTAGGACCTGGCGCCCGGGCCCGGCGCCCGCCGCCGGCCGGCTCGGGCGGGGCTGCCCGGCGCAGGCGTGAGCGCCCTCCGCCCCGGCGGCGGTGTCGCTAGCCAGCCCTGCACGTTCCGCCACGCGAGCCACGGCTTGAGCAAGATAACGGTCCACCGCCCGATCAGCCCGTCTCGGTGTCCATTAGCCCCCAGACGCGGATACCCGAGCGGCGCCCCCGGATCGGCATCTCGTCGACGAACACCAGGTCGTCGGGCACCCGCGAGAGCCGCTCGCGCGTGGATTCGGCCACGAACACCTGGTGCGGGGTGCCCTTGGTCATCCCCTCCAGGCGGGCGGCGGTGTTGGTGGCGTCGCCGATCGCCGTGTACTCCAGGCGGCGCTCGGAGCCCACGTTGCCGGCCATGACCTCACCGGTGTTGAGGCCCACCCCCATGGCAAACGGCTCACCTACGCCGTCCGCGGTCATCCAGGCGTTGAAGTGCGTCAGCCGCTGGCTGGTCATCTCCCGCGCGGCGGCCAGCGCACGATCGGCGTGATCGGGCTGCTCGATCGGGGCCCCGAACACGGCCATGATCCCGTCGCCCATGTAGGAGACGAGCGTCCCCCCGTGCGCGAGGATCGCCTCGCTCATCTCCCCCAGGTACTGGTTGAGCGTCTCCACCACCGCCTCGGGCGGCCGCGACTCGGAGAAGGTGGTGAACCCGCGTAGATCGCTGAACAGCACGGTGACCTCGCGGCGCACGCCGCCCAGGGCCTGGCCGGCGCTCTGGGCCAGCAGCTCGTCGACGACCTGCTCGGGGACGAAGCGCGAGAAGACGTCGCGCGTGCGGATGCGCTCGGCGGCGCCGAGCACGTAGTGACCGCCCATGGTCACCAGCAGGGACAGGATCAGGGTGCCCAGCGGATAGAGGAACGAGACCACCCGCCCTGAGTCGAACGCCACCTGGTTTCCCACCGTGAACAGGGCGCCCAGCGCCAGCCCGAGCGGCAGCACGCGCGAGGCGCCCAGGCGCAGGCTGGCCAGCGGCGCGATCAGGCCGAGGGCGATGATCAGCGCCAGGCTGACCCATGCCGGCGTCGAGCGCAGGGGGAAGCCGTGCAGGGCGGTGCGGGCGGCGTTGGCCTGGATCTCGGGGCCCGACATCAGGTCCCCCACCGGGGTCTTGTGCAGGTCCTGCTCGGCCGGATCGGATACACCCACCACCACGATCTTGCCGGTGAAGCGACCGGGCGGCACCCGGCCGCGAAAGACGTCGGCGAACGAGGTCGTGCCGATCGTGCCCGGCGACCCGACGTAGTCGATCCACGCCCGCCCGCCGGGCAGCGACCCGGGGGCGATCCTGCGGTGCCGGGCGATCTCGGCCGCCTCCACCGGGAAGCTCTCCAGGTGGGTGAGGGCGTAGACCATGTGCCGGATCACGCCGTCGGGGTCGTCGCTGTAGCGGGCGTCCCCGGCACGGGCGCCGATGGCGCCCAGCGTCTCCTCTCCCCCGAGCACGTTCTGCTGGCCGCGGGGGCCGACCTGGATCGTGGCCAGCGTGATCTTGCCGTGGGCCCGGCCCACGGCCTCGATCAGCGCGTTGTCCTGCGCCGGCGTGGACTGCTCGGTGAACTGCACGTCGTAGGCGATCGCGGCGGGGTGGTCGCGGAGGATCTGATCGATCGCCCGCGCGTGCATCGAGCGGGGAAACGGCCACCGCACCCCCAGCCCGGTCGGGGGCGGCAGGAACGTGTTGGTGTCGATCGCCACCACGGCGACGTCGCGGGGCTTGGGCTGGGCGCCGCGCAGGGAGAACCGCGCGTCGACGGTGCCCAACTCGGGGTCGCGCAGGGCGGCGAGCTCGTAGGCCCCCACGCCCACCAGCGTCGCCACCAGTCCGACCGCCACGAATACCGAGCGCCGTAGGTTGGCCGCCCCGCCGCCCCCGAACACCCGCTGGGTCCGGGCCCGTGTCCGGCCGGCGGGAGCAGCGGGCGCGGGCGCATCGGCGGGCTGGCCCGCTCCCCCGCCCCCACCGCCGGCTCCGCCCTCGTCAGCCGCCATGGGCCACCGGGAGCGCCTCGGCCAGCCGCTCGGCGTAGGCCCCGGCGCTGGCGGGGCGGCGGGCCGGGTCCTTGGCCAGCGCCTCGCGCACCCGCAGCGAGAACTCGACGCTGGCGTCGGTGCGCCCGGCGCACGGGTCCTGGGGGGGTTCGCTCAGGATGGCCATGGCCAGCGCGGTCATCTCCGCGCCGGCGAACGGTCGCCTCCCGGCCAGACACTCCCACACCACGCAGCCCAGCGAGTAGACGTCGCTACGCGGGGTGGCGCGCTCGCCCATGATCAGCTCCGGGGCCATGTAGTCGATAGTGCCCATCACCTGCCCGGGCTGGGTCAGCCACGAGTAGCCCTCGCCGCGGGCCAGCCCGAAGTCGGTCAGGGTGGCCGACCCGCCCTCGTCCACCACCACGTTGGCCGACTTGATGTCGCGGTGCACGAGCCCGGCGGCGTGGAGCGTGTCCAGGCCGGCCGCCACCTGCCGGCAGACGGTCACCGCCTCGGCCAACCCCAGCGGGCCGGCGTGCAGACGGTCTTCGAGCGAGCGGCCGGTCAGGTACTGCATGGCCAGGCAGGGCCGCCCGTCGTAGGAGGCCACCTCGAGCAGCGCCACCAGGTGGGGGTGGTGCACCTCGGCGGTGGCCCGGGCCTCGTGGGCAAAGCGCCGGGCGTACTCCTCCTGGGTGGCCAGCCCCGGCTTGAGCACCTTCAGGGCCACCGTCTCGCCGTCTGACTCGCGCCGGGCGCGGAACACGCAGCCCATCCCCCCCTCGCCGAGCACCGCCTCCAGGCGGTAGGGACCGAGGGTGGTCCCCACGGACAGCCCGCCACAATCGTTCTGCGCACCCTCCATCCCTCTCAGGGCAGATGCTAGAGCCCGGGATCGATTACCGTCTGTGCACCGAGGATGCTGATCCCCCCTTTCGCCCGCCGGCCGGGCGGCGCCGGAGATCTGGCCCCGCTGGCGCTCGCGCTCACCGCAATCCTGGTGGCAGCGCCCGCGGCGCACGCCGGCCGCCTGCTGGTCACCGGCCACGCAGCCGATCACGGCTGTAGCACCACCGCTCAGCAGTGCCACTTCGTCCAGGTGGCCACCCAGTACGTGCGCGCGGGCGCCCCCGATCCTTCCAAGCCCCTGCTGGTTTTGGACAACGGAGGACTGGAGGTGCCCACCGCGATCGGCCACGCCTACGCGCCAAACCCCACCCCCCTGATGGTGGTCATGGACCCCTCGGGGCCCGAGTTTGCCCGCACGCCGCTGGACGTCGGCAGCTACAGCGCGATCGTGATCGCCTCCGACAGCTCCTGCGGCGGGTGCGACCTCAACCAGGCCGGGACCGCCGACTCGGACGGCATCGCCCGCCGCTCCGGCGCGATCGCCGACTTCCTCGGCGCCGGGGGCGGCCTGTATGCCAACGCCGGCGGCGCCCGCGGCGACGGGGCCGGCGGCGCCCAGGACGCTTACTACCGGTTCCTGCCCGTGTCGCCGGCACCGCGGGGGAGCGGGCCCTTCGCCCTCACCGGGGCGGGCACCGCGCTCGGGTTCCTCGACGACCCGGCCAACCCGGCCGCCAGCGACATCAACTGCTGCGCGAGCTTTAACTCCTTCACCTTCGGGCCGGCGGGATCCCAGCCGGGTCCGGCCGAGATCGACCGCGAGGGCCGCGCCGAGACCCTGATCGCCACCGGGACGATCGCCGGCGGCGGGTTTCACGCGCCGTCCCTGGGCAGCACCGCGGTGGCCGAGCCGGTGGCCGGGACGGTGCGGATCAAGCTCCCCGGGGGGCGCGGCTTTGGCGTGCTGCGGGCGGTGGCGGACATTCCGTTCGGCTCGACCGTCGACACCACCAAGGGCACCGTGCGCCTGACCTCGGCCCGGGACCTGGCCGGCGACACCCAGTCGGCGATCTTCTACGCCGGTCGCTTCGTCCTGCGCCAGGCCCGCCGCGCCCGCGCCACCACCGATCTGGTACTGGCCGGCCCGGCGCCCAAGCCCTGCGCGTCGGCCGCCGGGAGTAGCCCGGCCGCCCGCGGCGCGCGCCGGCGCGCCGTCAAGCGCACCCTGTGGGGAAGGGGCAAGGGCGCCTTTCGCACCGACGGCCGCTATAGCGCCGCCACCGTGCGCGGCACGGTGTGGCTGACCGAGGAGCGCTGTACCGGTACCTTCACGTCTGTGCGCGAGGGCGTGGTCAGCGTATTCGACAAGGCGCGGGGCAAGACCGTGCGGCTGACGGCCGGCCGTAGCTACCTGGCCAAGCCGGGCAGGATCCGCCGGCGATGAGGGCGCGTCTCGGCTACGGCCTGATCGGCGCGGCGGTGTGGCTGCGACGGCTGTACACGCTCGTCGCCGTGCTGCTAGCGCTGACCGTGGTCATCTCCGCGGTCGCCTGGCTCTTTGACGACGAGAGCTGGCTGCCCCCGTACGGCACCAATGGCCAATATGCGTGGCAGATGGCGTTGATCGTCATCGGCCTGCTGGTGGTGGGGCGGGCGGTGGTGTTCGCCATGGTCCGGGCCGGGGTCGCGGTGCTGCCTCCCAGCCTGCAGGGGATGCCCCGGCGCCGGCGCCGGCGCCGGCCCCAGGGCGACGGTCGCGCCGGCGGGCCGCTGGCGCTCGAGCTGGGGGCGATCCGCGAGAGCATGGACCCGCGCTCGGCCGCCCAGCCCGGCCACCGGGGGCTGATGATCTTCTGCCTGGGCGTGTTGGTGCTGATCCTCGCCGCCCAGGGCGTGACCAGCCGCACGATCGGCGCCAGCCGCACGCCGGGCGAGGAGATGTCCTCGGTGGCGCCGGTGGGCGACCAGCGGCCCCTGCTGACCGTCGACGGGCACGGACTGCGCTCGCACCAGCCGCCGGAGGGCAAGCGCCTGGCCCTGACCTTCGACGACGGTCCGGACGCGACCTGGACGCCGGCGGTGATGGCCACCCTGCGCCGCTACCACGTGCCCGCCACCTTCTTCGTGGTTGGGGGCCGGGTGGTCCGCTACCCCGGCCTGGTCCGCGAGGAGCGCAAGAACGGCTTCGAGATCGGCAACCACACCTTCACCCACGCCGACCTCTCGACCTTGCCCGGCTGGGAGGCCAACGCGCAGGTGGCGCTGGCCGAGAGCGCGATCATGGGCGTGACCGGGATCCGCCCGCGCCTGTTTCGCCCGCCGTACTCGGCCACGTCCGACGCGATCACCCCCCACCAGGAGACCGTGCTCGGCAAGGTGGCCGCTCAGGGCTACATCGTCGCCGTGGCCGACATCGACCCCGAGGACTGGAGCCGCCCCGGGGTGCAGACGATCGTCAGCCGCGTCATGGCCGGGGGCGGCAGCGGGCGCTCGCTGGGACCCGAAGGCAAGCGCGGCGGGATCGTGCTCATGCACGACGCGGGGGGCAACCGCTCGGAGACGGTGGCCGCCCTCAACATCCTCATCCCCCGTCTGAAGGCCGAGGGCTGGAAGTTCGTCAACACGTCGGACATGCTCGGCGTGCCCGCCCGGGCGCTCGAGTCTCCGGCCCGGCCGGCGCTGCACTTCACCGGACGGGTGTTCCTGGTGGCGCTGGCCATCGCCCGCTGGGTGACCGGGGCGGCGATCTACATCACGCTGTTCATCGGCCTGTTGGTGATCCTGCGGTTGCTCCTGGTGTTCATCCTCGCCCGCCGGCACGCCCGCAATCCGCTCGTGCAGCCGGGCGACCTCTCCTACACCCCGCCGGTGTCGATCATCGTGCCCGCCTACAACGAGGCGGTGGGGATCGAGCGCGGCGTGCGCTCGCTGGCCGAGTCCGACTACCCCGAGTTCGAGGTGGTGGTGGTCGACGACGGCTCAGACGACGGCACGGGCGACATCGTCGAGCGCGCCCAGATCCCCAACGTCCGGCTCCTGCGCCAGGCCAACGGGGGCAAGCCCAAGGCGCTCAACAACGGCATCGAGCACGCCAAGTACGACATCGTGGTCACCGTCGACGGCGACACCGTCTTCGAGCGCGAGACGCTGTTGCGCCTGGTCCAGCCGTTCCGGTTCGAGAACGTGGGCGCGGTGTCGGGCAACACCAAGATCGGCAACCGCAAGGGCCTGCTGGGGAAGTGGCAGCACATCGAGTACGTGATGGGCTTCAACCTCGACCGGCGCATGTACGAGGTGCTCGACTGCATGCCCACCGTGCCGGGCGCGATCGGCGCCTTCCGCAAGCAGGCGCTGCTCGACGTGGGCGAGGTCTCTACGGCCACCCTGGCCGAGGACACCGACGTCACGATGGGCATCGGTCGCGCCGGCTGGCGCACGGTGTTCGTGCAGGACGCGCGGGCGTGGACCGAGGCCCCGGAGACGCTGGGGCAGCTGTGGCGCCAGCGCTACCGCTGGGCCTACGGGACGATCCAGTCGGTGTACAAGCACCGCAAGGCGATCTTCGTCAAGGGGGACAAGATCGGCCGCCGCGCGGTGCCCTACCTGTTCCTCTTTCAGGTGCTGATGCCGATGTGCGCGCCGCTCATCGACCTGTTCGCTCTCTACGGGATCGTGTTCCTGGATCCGATCCCCATCCTCGCCGCCTGGGTGGCGTTCAACCTGATCCAGCTCGCCCTCGGTTGGTACGCCTTCCACCTCGACGGCGAGGATCCTCGGCCGCTGCTGGTCATGCCCCTGCAGCAGCTCGTCTACCGCCAGATGATGTACCTGGTCGTGGTCGAGTCGGTCATCAACGCTCTGTCGGGGTCCAACCTGGGATGGCAGCGCATGGAGCGCACGGGCACCATGGAGGCGGGCTTGGAGAGCACGGCGGTCTGACGGCCGCCGACGCTCGCCGCGCCCGGCGCCGCCGGGCGCCCGCCGAGGACCCAGCGGCCGTGCACCGCCCGCCCGGGGCCTGGGACCCGGGCTAGCCGACCGCCTTCTCCGGGCTAATCCTCTAGGTGCCGGCGACCGCGGGGTACCAGCTAAACCCGGTGCGCTGGGCGCCCGACCCGCTCACGCACCCGCTCTGCTGGATGATCAGGGTATCGCCGCTCCGGCGCTGGCACTGCAGCCCCGGGGGCGGCTTGGCCTTACCTCGCGCGCCCGTGAGCACCGGGAGCAGGGCGCCCGCCGAGTGGCAGGTGCCCAGGCGCTGCTTGGAGCTCAGCCGTTGGTCTGAGTACACCGAGATGATCCAGCGCGACCCCGCCGCCTCGGCGCCGTTGCCGCGGCTCAGGCGCCAGTTGCCGGCCGGGAAGCTGCCGGAGCAGTCCACGCGGTGAGCGGTGGGGAGATTGACGTAGGTGGTGCGGGCGCCCCGGGTGAGCATGAACGCCAGGCTGCCCAGCACCACGGCGACGATCCACGCCGCGGCGAGTGCGGCCAGGAGCCGGCTGACCGAGCGCACCCGGCGGCCGCGGTTGCTGTAGCGGGAGATGAAGACGGGCTGGGTAAAGCCGCGGGTCTGGGCTCCGGGGGGTGGGCGAAACGACGCGCTCACTGCGAGCCGCCCTCCTCGCCCATGCGCCGCCGGGGGGCGCTGGGATCGCCCGCCGTGCGCAGGATCAAGACGTTGCACGGGGCGTGGTGGGAGATCTTGTCGGGCACCGAGCCCATCAGATAGCGGCGCCGGCCGCTCATCCCCACGTCACCGACCACGATCATCCCGGCGTCCTCGGTCTCTGCCACCGCGATCAGCGCGTCGGCGGGGTCGCCCGGCACCGCGTGGGTCTTGACGTCGGCCTGTTCGGAGCGCACATAGTCGGCCGCCTCACGCAGAATCTCCTCCGCGTCGGCGCGCTCGGCGGCGAACGAGGGCGCAAACGGCGCCCGGCCGGTGCCCGCCAGCGTCTTGTAGGCGCTGACCACGTGCACCAGCCCGCCGGTGATGTGGGCCAGGCGCGCCGCCCGTCGCACGACGGCGCCCGCCGTGGGCGAGCCGTCCGTTCCCACCACGATCGCGCTTGAGGATGGCATGTCGTGGGGAATGCTAGACGGGAGCGGGGGCAGCGATCGTCAACTCTTGCCGCTCCTTGGCCATCTCCAGCGGCCGGGTCGAGCAGCCCAGGTCGGTCCAGCGCTCGAGTGCCTGCTCGTAGAGCTGGTCGAGCTCGGAGTCGGTGTGCAGTGGGTCGTGGTGAAACAGCAGGGCCCGCTCGACCTCGGTCCGGGCGGCGAAGGCCAGGGCGTCTGACATGCCCGAGTGTCCCCAGCCCACGTGGCCAGGATACTCGTCGTCGCGGTATTGGCAGTCGTGCAGGAGCAGCGAGGCGCCGCAGGCCAGGTCATAGCCCGACAGCCATTCCGGGTCGAGCTCCTCGATCGACGCCCCCACCGCCGGCTCGTGGTCAGGGATGTAGCACAGCGAGGTGTCGCCATCGGTGATGCGGTAGGCGAGCGTGGGCCCCCGGTGGGTGACCGACGCCGCGCTGATGCGCGCCGGGCCGATCTGCCAGTCGCTGGTGGGCGAGTCGCGAAAGGACAGGTGGCAGGGCAGTTCGCGCACCTCCAGGGGAGCCAGCGGCGCCGAGATGTAGCGGCCGATGCGCTCGCGCAGCGAGGCCTCCGGCGAGGAGGGGCCCCAGATCACCACCTCGGCGTTGGGGTTAAACAGCGGGGTGAAGAACATCAGGCCCTGGATGTGGTCCAGATGCAGATGGGTGAGCAGCACGTTGACGCGCTCAGCGTCCTCGCGGCCCAGCGCCAGGCCCAGGTTGCGGATGCCGGTACCGGCGTCGAGCACCAGCAGGCTGCCGTCGGACAGGCGCACCTCCACACAGGAGGTGTTGCCCCCGTAGCGCGTGGTCTCGGGTCCGGGTGCCGGTATCGATCCGCGGGCGCCCCAGATCTTGAGCTTCACTCGGTTCGGCCCCCGTGCCCCACGGGCGGGGGCGCCGCCCCGGTGTCGGCCGGCCAGAAGAACGCCATCGCCCCGCGCGCCCCCTCGCCGGCGACGATGGGCAGGGCGCTCACCTCGATGCGGTGCTCCTCTCCTCGCAGCGAGCGGATGGTGAACATCGAGTGGGCCGGTCGACCCTCGCGCAGCGCGAGCGTCAGCGGCAGCTCGTCCAGGGGGATCGGCCCGCCCTCGGGGTCCAGGGGACCAAACGCACCACCCCATTCCTCGGGCCCCATCGGCCCCATCTCCTCGAAGCGCTTACCCAGCAGCGCGCTGGCCGCCTCGTTGTAGAACACGAGCTGTCCGTCGGCGTCGACCAGGAAAGCCGGCGTCGAGAGGCTCGTCATGAGGTTGCGCGCCAGGATCAGCTCCAGCGGACGCTGGGCCGTCGGACTCATCGGCCCATTATTCCCGCGGTGCGCGCCGCGGGTGGCGCCTGCACGCCCGCTGGCACCCTCACGCGCTGCCCTCTCTGGCTGCCCTGACGATGCATGTGGATGGGCGCCGGGGGACCCGTCGACCGTCCCGGCGGCGGGATGACTGTACCAGCGGCCCGCCCGTGGTCTGCGCTACGGTGCCCTGGTGGACGCCGCCGGGACGATCAAGGGACTCGCCGGACTGCGCGTCGTCATCGGCGTAACCGCCTGGCTGTTTCCCAAGCTGGCCGGCCGGCTGTTCGGGCTGGACCCCGGGGGCAATCCCCAGGCCCCCTACCTGGCCCGCCTGTTCGGAGTGCGGGACGTCGCGCTGGGGCTGGGTGCGCTGGGCACCGAGGGCGAGGCGCGCCGTCGGTGGCTGATGGCCGGGCTGGGCTGCGACCTCGCCGATGCCGCGGCCGGCATGGCCGGGGGACGCCGCGGCTATCTCTCTCCACTGACCACGGTGATGGTCACGGGCACGGCGCTGGCCGCGGCCGGGCTCGGAGCCAAGGCGCTGAGCCCGGGCGAGCGGCCAGCCTGACGCCGGCCCCGGTGAAGCGCCCTGCGCGGGCGCGAGCGGCAGCCGGTCATACGCCCAGGGCGCCGACCGTGCCGCACAGCTCCAGCCCCAGCTGCGCGGCGAGGCCCGACTCCTCCCCGGCCAGCGTGCCATCCCGGGACACCGCCGCCCGCAGGCCCGCGCGGTCGCCGGCGTGGGCGGCGGTGACCGCGTCGTTGGTCGCCCGCACCCGCTGCTCGTAGACCGACAAGAAGCTGCCCCACGGGGCCTCGCTCGCCGGGTTGGGCTGGAGGGTCTGCAGACGGTGAAGCGAGTCCAGGACCGCGGGGTAGGCGGTCGGAACCAGCACCGCCAGGCCGGCGACGTCGGCGCCGCGGGCGCTCGCCGGACGAGCGAGGATCGCCTGGTCGGCCGCCCGGCAGGCGGCGTCGGCGTTGGCCACCAGGGCGGCGTCGGGCAGGGGCCGGGTGGCCTGCCCGCACACCGTGAGCCCGGCGTCCGAGGCGGCGTGGGTCCGATCGACGGCGTGGACCGCCTGGCTGAGGCCGGCCAGCGCGAAGCCGGCGCGGTCGTTCTGCTGGGCGGCGCGCGCCATCGCGCGGAAATCGTCCACGGTGGCTTGGCTGGCGTCGACGAAGCGCTTAACCGCGGGCGAGATCGACCCCGGCGGACGCAGCCGGCGCAGGCGGGTGAGCGCCGCCGCCCGGCCTTCGGCCTGCTGGCGTGCATAGGAGGCGGCCTGCCCGGCGGTGCTCGGCTTAGGCCCCGGGGGCGCGATCGCCTGGCAGATGGCGTCGGCCCGGGCGGCATAGCCCGAGCGCGACAGCGCACCGGCTCCGCCACAGGCGGTGAGCGCGGTGGCCGAGGCGACGGCGGCAAGAGCGCCCGCGCGAGCGACGGTACGTGGAGCTAGAGGATTCATCTGGTGCTCGTGCGTGGCAGGCTTACCACATGGAGGGTCACCCGGATCGGACCCGCAGCGAGGCCGAGCGCCGGCGGCTGGCGCGCCTGCGCGCCGCGGCGATCCGTGCCGACACCAACCCATCGCTGCTGGGAGCGACGCGCTGGCTGCGCGGGCGTATGCCGGGCGACGACCGCTTCGGAGACCCGCTGTCGACCGCCGGAGACGCCCCCGTCGAGCTGCTCGGGCGCCAGGTAGCGAGCCTGGCGGGCGAGCGCCCGAGCGTGGCCCACGAGCTCGGCCTGGCCGCGCTGCAGCTGTGGCAGGGATTGTCCGAAGCGCAGGGACGCGGGCGCGGAAGCGAGGAGATCAGCGTCCTGTTCTGCGACCTGGTCGAGTTCTCCTCCTGGGCGCTACGGGCCGGTGACGACGCCGCACTCGAGCTGCTGCGGGCGGTGGGTGACGCGCTGGAGCCGGCCATAAGCGAGGAGCAAGGCACGATCGTAAAGCGGATGGGCGACGGGCTGATGGCCGTGTTCGCCGGGCCCGAGGAGGCGGTCTCGGCCGCCCTGCGGAGCGTCGAGGAGCTCCATCAGGTCGAGGTCGCCGGCTACCGCCCGCGGCTGCGGTTCGGCATCCACCATGGCCGCCCCCGGCGCCTGGGAGGCGACTACTTCGGCGTGGACGTCAACACCGCCGCGCGGGTGATGGCCGCCGCCGGACCCGAAGAGGTCCTGCTCTCCGAATCCGCCTGCGCGCGCCTGGACCGGGCGCGCTTTTCGATCGACGGCGCCCGCCCGCTTCGTGCCCCCGGGGCTCCGGAAGAGCTGCGGGTATGCGCGGTCAGTCGAGCCGGACGGGCCTGAGACCGGTCTCAGGCGGCCGGTGGCGTGCTGGAGCTCTCCTCCCGCAGGCGCCGCTCGCTGCGATCGCGCATCACGCCCACCAAGACGCCTAGGCCTCCGCCCACGCCGAAGCCGAGCACCAGCGCACCGAAAGCGCCGAACGCCCGGGCGACGATGCCCAAGATCTCCCCGACCTCGATATGGGGTCCGATCGCCAAGGACAGCGCACCGCCGCCGGCCGTCGGGCGGCAGGTGACCCGGGTGGCCCCGCCCCCCGGCGCGGTGAAGTCGAACAGCGAGCGGTAGTGGGAGGAGCCTTGCTCGAGCGTCGCCCCCTCGTTGATCGAGGGAGGCGGGGCGGGGCCCCCGGGACCGGACACCTGACAGCGCAAATCGGCGCTGCCCGGCGAGGGCGGGCCGGCGCCCGGCGGCGTCGTCGGCGTATAGATCGTCCGCGTATCCCCCGCCCGGAGGTTCACGGTCGCCGAGCCCGGCGCCTGCAGGGGGACGAGCGGCGCGGTGAGGTGGCTCACCGCGCGGCTGCCGGCGTCGACCGCGGCGATCACGAGCAATACCGCGCCCGCCACCCCGAGCGCGGCGGGCAGCGCCGCGAGGCCAAACCACCAGGCCCGCGGACGGATGCGCCTTCGGTCGACGGTCACCGGGGACCAGCGCGGGGCCGTGTGTCGGGTCCACGCCGCTCCGTCCCACCAGCGCCACTGATGCTGGGATTGCTCGTCGAGGTACCACCCCGCCGGCCGGCCCGACGGCGGCTGGCGGTCCGGCGGCGGCTCACCGGGGGAGCCGGGCGAGATGCGATCGGCCACGGCGAGAGCCTTGCACGCGCCCCCACCATGATAATGAAAACTTATCTATCCGATCAGGAATCGGCGTGGGACTTATGATCGGCGCCGTCAAGCTGGAGTGACCAATCCCGCCGAGCTGGAGGTAACGCCATGGACCAAGCTCCGATCATCGTCGCCTACGACGGTTCCCCCCACGCCGAGGACGCGCTCGCGCTGGCCGCCGCCCTCGCCGACGCCGGTGCCTCGCGCCTGGCCGTCGCCCATGTTTATCGAGCACCCCGCTCCGGCGTGCGCACCGGGGCGGCGTCGCGGCGGGGACGCGAGCGCTTCATGCGCGCCACCGCCCACGATCTGCTCGGCCGCGTCTCCCCGGGCGCCGGCCGCCAACCGCGCCCGCTGGTGATCGGCTCGACCACCACCGCGCGCGGCATCAGCACGCTGGCCCAGCGCGAGGGCGCCGCGCTTGTGGTGTGGGGCTCGGCCTCCGACGCCCCGCCCGGCCACGTCCGTCCCGGCAGCGCCGCCCGGCGACTGCTCCAGGGCGGGCCGTGCGCCCAGGCGTTCGCGCCCGCCGGGTTCCGCGAGCGCGACCGGCACCGGCCGACCACGGTCACCCTCGGCGAACACGACGCCGACGCCGACGCCCGGAGCAGCGTTCACGGGCTGGCCGAGGCCCTGGGCGCTTCGGTGGCCGCGGGGGCGCGCGGTGAGGACACGTTGCTCGTGCTCGGATCGCGTCCCGACGCCGAGGAGGGTCGGGTCCTGGCAAGTGCGGGCACCGATCGAGCGATCCGCACCGCCGGCGGCCCGGTCGTCGTGCTCTCCCGCGGCCATGGGCTGGGCCTGGGGGGCCGCCCGGCGGCGGTCGCCGCTTAGCCCGGCGCGGTCGCCATCTCGGTCAGGCGCAGCTTGGCCGAGATCACCTCTCGCTGCTCGGCCAGCGGGCGGTTGCAGGAGCCGGGCTCGGCGCCCTCGAGCGCCAGCCCGGCGCCCGAGCGCAGCCGGATCTGCAGCCGGCAGGGGAAGGTCAGCCGCACGCGTCCGGTGTCCAGCGCCGCCAGACCCTCCCGGCGGCGGAGCCGGACCGCCGCGCCCAGTTGGCGCAGCAGAGCCGGACGGCGGGCCAGCTCGAGCAGATCGGCGGGCGAAAGCGCCGCGTCGGCCATGCCCAGCTCGCGCATGCGGCGCACGATCGTGGCCCACCCGGCGGGTGTCACGTCGCCCGCCGACCCGCCCGCCGAGGTGGTGCCCAGCAGCGTCTGAGCCGTCAGCTCCCAATCATGGCGCACGCGCACCCGCGCCGCGAGCTGCTCGATCTCGGCACCGTGGTCGGCGAGCCAGCTCGGCGCGAGCTCTTGCTGGGTCAGGCGCCCGGCGAGCAGCGCCACGGCCACGCTGCGGGCGGTGGAGAAGTTGACCGACGCTGGCGTGCCGAGCTCGGATGGCGCAAGCGCCTCCATGGCCACCGTCAGGTAGCCGCAGTGCACCTCGATGCTGGTGACCTCTTCGGGAGCGAGTCCGCCCGCCTCGGCGCGGGCACGCAGCGCCGCCTCGATCGCGGCTTGCACGTAGGCGCATCCGGGCCACGGCTTAAACGCCAGCGTGTCGGTCAGCCACACCCTGCCCAGCGCGCCCAGCATCGCGGGCCGGCGCACGAAGGCGAAATGCGCCAGCAACCCGCGGCGGGCTTCGATCACCTCCAGGGCACCGCGCACGCCGTCGGCGGCCAGCAGAGCGGCGCGCGCCCCTTGGGCGGCGGGCTCGGCGGCGGTGAGCAGCTTGGTCGGCGGTCCCATGAAGCCGGGAAAGAGCCCGTAGGGCGGTTGGTAGAGCGCGATCGCCAGGGCATGGGCGACCTCCTCCTCGCCGAGGCCGAGCGCCACGCCGGCGGCGGTGGCCGCGCCCGCGCAGTGAATCGACGCCCAGAACTGCCCGTTGTGGGGGCCGAAGAGCAGCGCCGCTCCCAGCCGCCCGGCCAGCTCGTTGCCCGCCACCTGGGCGAGCAGTTGACGCTCTGGATCGTCGGTCATGGCGCGGGCCGACCACACCGTCGAGTGACCGGTGTGGCCCATGAACAGGTAGTCGTCCCAATCGTGGGCGATCGAGGCGGCGGCGTTGGCGTAGACGCGGCCCGGGGGGCCGTCGGGGGCCTGGCGAGCGAAGGGCGCGGCCGCCTCGCCGCCGGCGGCGGCCGCCGCACGCATCGAGTCGATCTGCAGGCGGGCACGCTCGCGCACGCGCTGGGGTACGTCGGCGAGCCGCAGCCCGGCGGCCCACGCCCCCCACTGCTCGCAGACGGTCATCCCCGAGCCCTCAGCTGGTGGGGCTGACGAGGCGGGCGGTGCGGGGCAGGTCGTTGAGGACGTTGACCACGCCGAGCAGGTCGCCGCGGTCATACCAGTCCACCGCGACCATGTTGGGCAGCAGCCCGCGCTCTCGCTGGCACTGGCGGGCGCGCAGGAGCAGGTAGTCGAAGCGGTTCACGTGCTTGGCCTCACCGGGTGAGGGCTTGCCCGTGTCGATCCAGTGGTTGACCAGGAACAGCGGGCTGTTGGGGGTGCCCCGGTTGGGCCGGCAGCTGAAATCACGGGGGGACGCGAAGTGATACGGGGTTTCCTGGCTTAGCTCGAAGCCGTTGTGGTACCACGGGATCCCGCTGGCCTTGAAGTTCTCCGAGAGCACGAACAGCCGCTGGCCGGTGGCGATCATCGTGCGCAGGGTGGGCCACGGATCCTCCCGGTTGTGGACGTAGAGGTAGCGCGTCAGCCCCGCCTTGGCGAACACCTTCGCCGCGTCTTGAGGTGTGACCGTGTCCTCGATGAAGAAGATGAGGACCTCGTTGGGATGGTCGTCCATCCAGCGGCGCACGTCGGTCAGCGTCTTGGTCATGTCCACGTAGCCGGCCTCGCAGAAGACATGACAGAGGTAGATGTGCTTGTCGGGGGAGTTGGGCGGCGGAAATCCGGCGCCCCGGGTCAGGTGCTCGAGGGCGTCGACGGCTGGCTTTCCCGCCCGACGTTCGAGCTCGGGCCGCGGGATGTGCTTCTTGTCCAGCACGGTGCGCACGAAGCCCGATTTGGGCACCCCGTAATAGTCGTCGATCAGGAAGGCGCGGATGCCGTACTGCAGCTGGGGGACCATGCCGCGCGGCTGATTGGCGTTGATGAAGCTGTCCGAATCGGCCGACATGGCGTTGTGGGCGGCGGCGAAGGCCACCAGGTTCAGCGGTCGATCGCACAGCACGGCAAAGCCGTTGCAGGTGGTGATCGGGATGCGGCGGCGGTGACGTCCGGACCCCGGAATCGCCAGCGCCACCACGACGGCGACCACCAGGGCCCCCACCAGCGCGCCGGCCAGCGCCGCCCGTCTGCCTCCGGGCCACAGGCCCTTGGCCCGCGCGGCCGCGCCCCGTGCCCCCTCGCGCACGCCGGCCCGCTCGCGGCCGGGACCTGCCAGCTCGAGCAGCTCGGTGGTGGCGTAGAAGATCGCCACCGCCCCCACCGCAACCACCAGCAGCTGGATCGCCAGATCGGGCTCGGCTACCACCCCGACCCCGACCGCCAGGATCCCCACCGCGCGCGCGGCGCGCAGGGCCGGGCGCTGCGGGCTGGCGAGCACCGCCGCCGCCCCCCGGCGGCCCAGGCCCGCGAGCTGGTCTCGCTCGAGCAGCGAAGAGGCGGCCGCGAACAGCGTCACGCCCAGGGCCCCGGTGAGCAGGGTCAGCGTCTGCAGGCTGCCGAAGAAGGCGTCCCAGACGGCGCCGGCGACCGGGTCAAGCTGGGGGTCGGGGACCTGGTCGATGGCGATCTCGCGGGCGATGCGAAGCACCACGTACAGGAGCACGGCATCGACCGCCAGCGCGATCCCGATCCGCCCGGCCAGGCGGCGACGCTCGAGGGAGATGCCCAGCGCCCCGGCCCAGCACAGCAGCGCGGCCAGGGGCAGGAGGATCCCCAGCAGGCGGGCGTGGTAGCCGACTTCCACGAAATCGAAGCCCAACCCCTTGTTGGTGAACTTCGCCAGCTGAGGGGAGATGTGGGGTGGGATCTGCTTGGCGATCGCCGGCGCGACGGCCTTCAGCGCGCCGATGATCGCCACCCCGGCGTCGGCCAGCGTGAACGCCACCGTCCCCCGGCCGCGCTGGAAGGCGGCCCTGTGGGCCTGGATGGCGGCGGCTCGCAACAGGGACTTAAACGGCGCGGTCTCCAGCGCCGCGCCCACCACCGACTCCATCAGCGGCCGAGACGCCGCCACCGGCACCGGCGCCTGCTCGAGCGTGAGCCTGACGATCTGGCGGCTCACCGCGTCGCGGGCGTGCGAGCTCTCCAGCGCGCTCGAGGCGTTGGCGGCGAAATTGCCCGAATCGAAGATGTTGCCCCGCGCGTAGAGCAGCGGGCCGCCGAGCAGGGCCAACACGGCTCCGGCGACGACCAGGACGGTGGCGGCTCGACGGCGGGCGTTCATCGACAGACGATCGGGGGAAGGGGCGCCGGTCGCGCAGGGGCGACGCTGCGTGCGCACCGACCCGGGCGCAAGGGCGCCGGCGCCAAGCATACGGCGGTCCCGGCCCCCGGGTGGGAGAGGATATGCGCCGTGCGCCAATCCGTGCCTCGGCTCGCCCTGCTAACCGCTCTGGCCCTGGCCCCCGCGCTCGCGCTGGGGACCGTGGCCTGCTCCGGGGCGCGGTCGGCGCCGCCCGGGCCGGTACCCGGGCACATCGCCCGCGCTCACCGGGTCGCCTTGGGGGCGGCGGTGCGCTGGGACCGGGTGGGCGACCTGCCCGGCTATGCCTCGCTGTTTCTGGCTCACTACCGCTGGCTCACGCCCGAGAACGAGCTCAAGATGGAATCGCTCGAGCCCGCGAACGGCGTATTCGACTTCGCCCGCGCCGACGCGCTGGTCGACTGGGCGGGCTCGCAGGGCAAGGCCGTCCACGGCCACGTGTTGGTGTGGGGCAATCAGCTTCCTCGCTGGCTGCGCGCCCTCGCCCGCACCGGCCCGAGCCGGGTGGTGGTGGTGCGATCGGCGATGGAGACCTACATTCGCGGCGTGCTCGCCCACTTTCACGGGCGGATCGACGAGTGGGACGTGGTCAACGAGGCGTTCGACGCGCACGGCAACTGGGCCCACAACCTGTGGTGGCGTCACCTGGGGCCGGGCTACGTGCGGACCGCGTTTGAGATCGCGCGGACAGCCGACCCCACGCTGCGGCTCTGTTACAACGACGGGGGCACCGAGGTCCCCGGGCGCCACGCCAGCGCCGTCCTCGGCCTGGTCCGCCGGCTGCGGCGCGCGCATCTCCTGGACTGCCTGGGGAGCGAGATGCACGTAGCCGGAGTGGGGCCCGCTGCGGACCTGGTCCTGCGCCAGCTACGCCGCTTCGCCGCCACCGGCGCCGTGCTGTTGGTCTCTGAGCTGGATGTGAGCCTGGCCGGGGTGCGGAACGGCGAGCGCCGGCGCCGAGCCATCCAGGCCGCCACCTATGCCAAGCTCGCCGGCGCCTGCGCGCGCGTGCCCGCCTGCCTGCGGGTGACGACCTGGGGGTTCACCGACGCCTCCAGCTGGTTGGGCTCCGCGGCCGAGGCGCTGCCCTTCGACGCCCGCCGGCGGGCCAAGCCGGCCTGGTTTGCCCTGACCACCGCGCTCGCGCGCTGAGGAGTCCAGGACAGGCGGGCTAGGCCACCGCGCGTACCCGCCCCTCGGCGGCGAAGCGCCGCGCGTGGGCCAGGTCGAAGTCGCCGTGGTCGGTCCCCAGGCCTCCGGCGACCAGCGCGGCCACGGCACAGCCCAGGCGGGCCGCCGAGAGCCTGTCCTCGCCCAGGGCCAGGCCGCGCAGGAAGCCGGCCGAGAAGGCGTCGCCGCAGCCGGTCGTGTCCACCACCTCGACATCGAAGGCGGGGACCCGCTGCACATCGGTGGCGTCGACCAGGATCGCTCCCTCGGCGCCGCAGGTAGCGCCGACGCAACCCACGCCGCGCTCGACCAGCGCGCGACAACCTGCAACCAGGTCGTCGCTTCCGGTGAATCCCAAGACCTGCTCGTCGTTGGGCAGCAGGTAGTCGAGGTGCGCAAGAGCGGGGGCGATCCACTCCAACACCCCCATGTCACCGGGAGCCAGGATGTCGGCCGAGGTGGTGGCGCCCCGCTCGTGGGCGAGGGCAAGGATTTCGGCCGCGGCCTCCCCACCCATGAACTCGGGCCCGCCGAGGTGCAGATGGCTCGCCCCGGTCACCGCCCTGGCGGGCAGGTCCTCGGGGCCGTAGCTCGCGTTGGCGCCCACCACGTGGAACGCGGGGCGCGAGCCATCGGGACGGATGGGCAGGACGCTGGCCGAGGTCTGCACATCGGCGCGGCGGACCAGCAGCGAGGTGTCGACCCCGTCGCGCTGCAGCAGGCGCACGAGCAGGTCGCCGATGGGGTCCTCGCCGATGGCCCCCGCGCTGTGCACGCGGGCGCCCAGCTTGGCCATGATCAGCGCCGTGCCCCCGGCCGATCCGGCCGCGGTCACGCGGATCTGCTCGACCAGCGCGCCGCCCTGTCCCTCGGGGATCGCCTCCACCGGGCGCACGAGCACGTCGAGGACGTGCACGCCGGTCACGATCACCGCCTCCTGGTCAGCCATCGTCTCCCCCGGTGGTCGCGGGCTGGGGGGAGCCGTAGCCGCGGGTGAGCGCCGCCCTCACCACGGCGGCGCGCTCGGTCTCGTCCAGGACGCGCGGCGATCCGAGCGCCGCCGCCCGCCAGTAGACGGTCGCCGCCCACTCCAGCACCTCGGTCGCGCGCACGGCGCTACCCAGGTCCGGACCGTAGGTGACCGTGCCGTGATTGGCCAGCAGCGCGGCCGTGCGATCCTCGAGCGCCGAGCAGGCGGAGGCGGCGAGCTCCGGGGTGCCGAACGTGCGGTAGGGGGCCACCCGGACCGGCCCCCCCAGGAGCAGCATCTCGTAGTGCACGCACGGAAGCTCATCCAGGACACAGGACAGTGCGGTGGCCACCGGAGCGTGGGTGTGGACCACGGCGCCCGCCGCAAAGCGCTCGTAGACGCCGAGGTGGAGGCCGAGCTCCGAGGTCGCCGCCAGCCCCCCCGCCCGCACCGAGCCCTCGGCGTCGACGACCGCGATGTCCTGGGCGTCCAGTTGGCCGAGCACGGCGCCGGTGGGGGTGATCGCGATCAGCCCCTCGGCCCGGGCGCTGACGTTCCCGGACGTGCCGGTGACCAGCCCGGCGTCCGCCAAGCGTCGGCACGCCTCGGCCACCTCCTGGCGCATCTGGTCGAGCACGCCGGCATCCTCGCAGGCCTACCGATCGGGGCGCCCGCTGAGCCGGGCCTGGCGCGGTTAGGGTTGCGGCGCATGGGCTGGGTGACGCTCGAGGAGCGAGACGCGGTGACGATTCTCACCGCCGATCGGCCGCCCGCCAACGCGATGGACCTCGAGTTCCTCAGCGAGCTCGTAGGGACGCTGGAGCGGGCGGGCGCCGATCCCCCACCGGCTCTGGTGCTGGCGGGGCGCCCGGGGTTCTTCTCCGCCGGCGTCGACCTCAAGGCCGTCCCGACCTACGGTCCCGAAGACCGACGCGGGCTGGTCTCGGCGATCAACCGCATGGTGCTCGCCACCTACGCCATGCCCTGTCCGGTGGTGGCCGCGATCACCGGCCACGCGATCGCGGGGGGCTTCGTGCTGGCGATGTGCGCCGATCATCGCATCGCCTCGACCCAGGGACGCTACGGCCTGACCGAGGTCAAGGTCGGCGTCCCCTATCCGGCGGCGGCGATCGGGGTGGTGAGCGCCGAGCTCGCGGCGCCGGCCGCGCGCCTGCTGGTACTCGGCAACCGCCTGACCGACGCCGCCGAGGGCGTGCGGCTCGGAGCCTTTGACGAGGCGCTAGAGCCCGACGCCGTGATGCCGCGAGCGCTCGCGGTCGGTGCCGAGCTGGCGCAGCTACCGGCCGACGTGTACGCGATGACCAAGCAGGCGCTGCGAAGCGAGGCTCTCGCCTCGATGCGCGACGCGGCGGCGGCGGACCCCTTGTTGGCACCGGGCACCGACGGCGAGGCGCCCTGAGCTCCTGCCCGAGGGTGCTCAGCTCAGACGCACGGAATGGCTGCTCCCGTCCTTGGTCCACGACAGCGTGGACCCGGACAGCTTCACCGACGAGGGATCGATCATGCCCTCATCGAGGAGCCGCACCGCACCGGCGGCGTCGAGCGCCTTGACCCGGGCGCTGGCGGCGGTGCCCTCGATCCAGGCCGCGGCACCTGAGGCCACCAGGAACAGGCGGTGGGCTAGCAGCCGGCCGGTGATGAGGACTTGGCGGCGCGTCTTGCGTCGGAGGTCATTGACCTGGATGGCGGCGACGGTCGGCTGATAGCCCGGGGGACAGTCCGCCTTGCAGCTGATGTCCGTCCTGTGTTGCGCCGAGCCGACCATGTGGCCGACGAGGCTCACGGCGTCCACGGCCCCGCTGGTCACGTAGTTGTCGTTGTATGTCTCGCCGATCCTCGTCCGCCGGCGCGAGCTACGCAGACAGGCATAGGTGATGGTGCCCACCAGCGAGGCGCTGGTCTGACCTCGCAGCGAGTAGACCTGAGCCTCCCGGTCCTGGGCAAGTGGCTTGGCGCGCGCTGGCGTGCAGCGGCGCGGGCGGGGGGCTCGGGCCGGAGCCGCGGGGGTTGCGCCGAGCACACAGAGGAGGGCGGCGGCGCCGACCAACCCCGCCCGCGGGCGCCTGCCGATCAGAAAACGCAAGCCGTGGGCGCCGCGGTCCATACCCGGGACAACCACGACCCCGACCCGGAGTTGCGCAGGCCTCGCCGCGAGAACCGGCTAGCTACTCGGCCGCAACCGGACCGGCAGCGTCTTTAGCTGGTTGATGAACACCGACTCGACGAACGCCGGCGTGCCCGCCGGCTCGATCGCCGGGAACCGCGCGAGGGTCTGCTCGAACAGCGCCCTCAGCTCGAGCCGTGCCAGCGCCGCCCCCAGGCAGAAGTGACGCCCGCCGGCACCGAACGCCTGGTGCTCGGGATTGCGTGTCACATCGAAGCGGTCCGGATCCTGATGCCGAGTCTCGTCCCGGTTGGAGGAGACGTACCACATGACCACCTTCTCCCCCTCGCGAATGCGCTGGCCACCCAGCTCGGTGTCGCACGTGGCGGTGCGCCGGAAGTGGGCGAAGGCGGGATACATGCGCAGCGACTCCTCGACGACGCCCGGCACCAGCGACGGATCGTCTAGGACCAGCCGGCGCTGGTCGGGATGCTCCATCAGCGCCCGCATGCCCGAGCAGTAGGTCGCCTTGGTGCTGTCGTTGCCGGCGGCGACGAGCAGGAAGAACCCCATGACGATCTCCTCCTCGGAGAGTTTCTGGCCGTCGACCTCGGCGTGGACGAGCACGCTGGTCAGATCGTCGGTGGGACGCTCACGACGCTGCGCGATCATCGCCCGGACCCGTTCGAAGATCTCGGGGATGTCGCGTTCCAGGATTCCCTCGATGCCCTCGGGGTTGAGGTCCGGGTCGCCCGCGCCGAGCGTGCTGTTCATGAGGTTCGCCCATACCGCGTCGTCCTCGGGCGGGATGCCCATGAAGCTTCCGATCACGCGCGAGACTACGGGCTGGGCGACGTCGGTGACCAGGTCGCACGTCTCGTGCCCGTCGATCCGATCCAGCACGTCGGCGACGATCCCCCGGATCGCCGGCTCGTGATCGGCGATGCGCTTGGGGGTGAACCCGGCCTGAAAGAGCGCCTTGATGCGGTCGTGCTTGGGCGGATCCATGCCGATGAACATCGCCCTAACGAGCTCGAGCGGAAAGACCACCCCCAGGACGGTCACTCCACCGCGCTCGGACGAGTAGGTGCGCCAATCGCGGCTGACCGTGTGGATGTCCTCGGCGGTGGTGACCGACCAGTAGCCCTTCTCCTGGGGGTACTCGGTGACCTTGTCGGTCCAGTGGACCGGGCATTCGGCACGCATGCGCTTGAACAGCTCGTGCGGCGGACCATCGCGCCACACCTCGCGCTCGGTGACGCGGGCGTGCTTCAGATCGCTCGAAACCGCGGCCATCGGCCTCCTCCTACTCCTCCTTGCTGGGCTGGCGGGGCGATGGTACTGGCTTGGCTGGCCGGCCGGCCAAAACTGGGCCCCCCGCTGGGGCGACTCGGCGAGCGGCTGAGCCACCTGCGGGCGCTCGGCGACTGGCGCTCTGGCGCGTGCCGATGACGACGACGAAGCCGTTGCCCTTGCGGCAGTCGGGATCGCGGGTCTCGATCACCGGCAACCCGAGGTGATCGCAGAGCTCGAGGAAGCTCTCGCACGTCCACACCGACCAATGGCGGTCGTCCTCAGAAGCGAATCCCCGGGCGTGGCGCTCGACCAGCTCCGAGACCGGGGTCAGGGCGCGGGCGCGGTCGAAGGTGCGATCGCGGTGGGGGATCACCAGAAAGACGTACTCGCGCGCCACGCGGACCCACTCCTTCAGGGCGCGGATGGGATCGGGGATGTGCTCGAGCACGTGCGAGGCGAGCACGAAGTCCACCGCGTCGTCCTTGAACGGCAGGTCGTCGCCCGGCGCCACCAGGTCGACGGGCTTGGCGCGACCCCAGACGTCGCGCTCGTGGCGCTTGTAGACGGTGTCCATCGACGCATAGCGGTCGACGTTGATGGCGTCGACGCCGAAGTCGTGTTGCGCCGCACCGCCGATCTCGATCCCCTTCAATCCCCCCAGGTACTGCCGAGCGAGCCGCACCGTCTCCCGGCGCCGGATGCGCCTGGCCAAGCGGGGCGGAGGCAGGGTGGCGATGCGCTTGCGCGCCACGAACCCGCCCTCCTTCACCCGCTGCAGCAAGCCCCTCAGAGCGACCACGGCCACGGGAAGAAAGGCTAATCAGCCCAGCGGGCGACCCACCTCGATCGGCGTGGGGACCGGCGCCCGGCCCAAGGACCAGGAGATCCGCACCGGCCGCCCGGCGTGGTCGGCCCACAGCTTCACCACCCCGGTCCCAAGTCCGCTGCCCGCCTTGCGGCCCGGCCGACTGGGGATCGCCCGGGTGTCGGTGAGGCGTGAATCACCGGCGCCGTGGGGAGTGCCGGTCGAATCGAACACGCGAAGCGCGTAGGTGCCGTCGCGGCGGCGCTCGGGAGCAGCGGCGGCGATCATCGCGTGCCCGACGAAGATCCGCCCGTGGGAGCGCTCGAGGCGGTTCATGACCAGGACGTCGCCGGGCTGGATGGAGCCCGCCGCCCCCACCGGACGCCAGAAGCGCCTCGGGCGAGTGGCGAGCGAGCGTAGGAAGTCGCCCATCTTGTCTGGCTTGGGGACGAACCCTCGACGCGTTCCTTCGCTGGCACGCATCTCGGCGCGCGCCCCCGGCGCCCCGCGGCGCAGGAAGTAGTCCACCATCCCCACGCAGTCGAAGTAGTAGTCGCCCTGGGCGGGGTCTTCGCGATCGTGATGGCGATAGCGCGTCGCGGACATCGTGCGCATGGCGTTCGAGACGGCGGCGTAGACCTTCGAGGAGGAGGGCGGCGGGCCACCGCCCGCGCGGGCCACATAGGCGCCCACGGCAAGCGCCGGGACCAGCAGTAATAGGAGCAGGAGCAGCGTAGGTGTGCGGCGGGTCATCAAGACCTCCTGGGGTTCGCGCACCTCGCACCGACCTCAACACGAGGACCGGCCAAGCGTTGCGGTCCGACTAGGCGGGTTTGGTGGCGTAACCCGCGTACAGGATCGACTTGTCGCCGCTCTCGGTCATCTGCAGGCGTCGACCGAACTCGGCGTAGTCGAAGTCACCCCGGCGGCGGGCGCGTAGCAGCGCGATCAGGCGCAGCGGCGAGGCCCGGGGGGCGATCCCGGTGAACGGTCCGGCGATCAGCCCGGCGCTCTGGAGGTAGCGCCGCAGCTCGTCGGGGCGGATGAACATGTCCCAGTCATGCAGGTTGGGCTCCATGCAGCGCGTCGAATCCCACTCCTGCATCAGCTTGATCATGACCAGCTTGCTGCGCAGCGTCCGGTTTATCGTGTCGAACAGGAACGTCCCTTGCGGGTTGAGCACCCGTGCGATCTCGGCGATCGACCGGCCGACATCGTCGACATGCTCGAGCACGTCGCAGCAGTAGACGGCGTCGAACGACCGCTCGGCGAACGGCAGCGCTTCGCCGCTGGCCTCGACGTAGTCGATCGCCAGGTCGCTCTGGGCGGCGTGGTCTCGCGCCGCGCGCAGCGAAGCGCTCGAGGGATCAACACCGGTAACTCGGCAGCCGAGGGCGGCGAACTCCTCGGCGAGCAGGCCTCCCCCGCACCCGACGTCGAGGACCCGAAGCCCCGCCGGGTCGATCCCCAGGGTGTCGGTCAGGGTGCGACGCAGGTAGGGAAAGCGTGCGGGATTTAGCCCGCTGCAAAGCGTGTAGAGCGAGCTGTCCGGATCCCACCAGCGATCGGCGAGCCGGTCATAGAGCTCGTTGTCGACGGGCACTCGCCCAGCCTATGGGGTTGGCAGCACGGCTCATCGCGCACAGCTACAGTCGGCCGGCTCGAGAGGAGGATGATCGATGAAGCTCAAGGCCGTACTGCTCAACTGCACGCTCAAGCGCTCGCCCGCGGTCTCCAACACGCAGGCCCTGATGGACATCGTCATCGGGCACCTGCAGTCGCTGGACGTCGAGTGCGAGACCCTTCGCGTCGTCGACTACAACATTCCCTTCGGCGTGGAGTCGGATCTGGGCGAGGGCGACGAGTGGCCCCAGATCCTGGAGAAGATCCTGGCCGCCGACATCCTGATCGTGGGCATGTCGATCTGGTTTGGCGTGCGCTGCAGCGTCGCCCAGATGGTGATCGAGCGCCTCGACGGCACCTATGACTCCACCAACGACGTCGGCCAGTACCCGATGTACAACAAGGTCGGCGGCGTGGTGGTGACCGGCAACGAGGACGGCGCCCACGCCTGCGCCGAGACCACCCTCTTCAATCTCTCGCACCTGGGGTTCACGATCCCGCCCAACGCCGACACCTACTGGGTGGGCGACGCCGGGCCGGGGCCGTCCTTCATCGACGCTGGCGGCGAGACGCACCCCTACACGCTCAAGACGGCGGGTTGGATGGCCCACAACGTCGTCCACCTCGCCCGCATCCTCAAGGAAAGCCCGATCCCGCCCGAGGGCAACACAGTGCCCAAACCCGCCGCGGCGGCGACGTCGGACATGCGGGGACGGGAGAAGCGGATGGCTTCCCCGGTCAGCGAATCCGCCTGATCAGCCCGAACGGGCTTCCCTCCGAGTCTCGGCAGACCGCCCACCGCTCGCCGGGATGGATCACGCTGCCGCCGAGGTCGCCCACGCGGGCAAGCGCCGCGGGCAGGTCGCCGACCTCGAAATAGGGCAGGGAGTGAGTATCCCCCGGACCGGATCCGCGGGGGTGGACACCGATCGCGGACCCGGAGGCGCGGGTCCGCCAGCCCTGCCCCTCCACCGTCTCTCGCGGTACCAGGGGCTCCCCGAGCAGCCCGGACCAGAAGCGCAGCGCTCGCTCGGGATCGTCGGCGGGAAACTCCACCAGCGATAGCTCGCCGGCCGTCCGGATCCCGGCCGCGGCCGCCCGGTGATCGGGCTCGGCCATGTGCGGGTCTTTAGCTCGCAGGGCTTGGCGTCGCGAGCGTGGGCGGGGCGCGCCGGTCGCCCAGCGCGACGACCACCTCGGCGCTGTCCAGCGGGCGCACGCCGATGCGCTCGAGCTCGCGCTCGCCCCGCTCGTACAGGCCAGAGACGGCGTCGCGAGCCAGCACGACGCGGAAGTCGCGCTCGCTGGCCTCGTATATCGACGTCCGCGGGCAGTTGGGGAAGTTGCAGCCACAGAACACCAGCGTGCTGATCCCCTGCCCGCGCAGGTAACCCTCGAGGGGGGTCTCATAGAAGGCGCCCCAGCGGGGCTTGTAGATCGCCACCTCCCGCGGGCCCAGCTCTTGCACTCCGCCCGCCAGCAGCAGCTGGCTGTCGAGTAGCAGCCGGCTGTCGAGTAGCCCGTCGGTCCCGGGTAGGAGGTCGTCGGCGATCTGCGATCCGGGCGAGCCGGGCAGGACGAGCTGGGCGCCGTCCTCGAGCATCCGGCGGCGAGACAGATCGGCATTGCCGCCGTCGGGCAGGTAGAGGCGTACGACATGGACGACCGGGCGCTTGGCCGCGCGGAAGGCGTCGAGCAGCTCCCGCATGCGGACAAGCGCCGCCGAGGTACCAGCGATCTCAAACGGCCCCCCGTCGAGGACATCGCGCTGGGTGTCGATTATCACCAGCGCGCCGCTGGCGAACTCGGGGTCGGTGTAGGGGTCGGGGATCGCGTTCACGGCTCTCGGTGACAGGCCGGGTTGGGCTTGATGAACCGTCGAGGGTCGGGCTGGATGCTACGACCTCATACGGGGCCCGGCCCACCGGCGCTCAGCCTTCGCGTCGAGCGGGGGCGAACCGCACCGGCATCGACACCAACCCATGGGCCCAAGACGAGACCAGGCGCTCAATCGGCCCGGCTCGCTCGATGCCCTCCAGGCGACGGATGACCTCCTCGAACAGAACCCGCAGCTCGAGCCGCGCCAACCCCGCGCCGAGACAAAAGTGGCGTCCGCCGCCGCCGAACGCCTTGTGGTCGGGCCTGGTTCGGCTTACGTCAAACCGCTGGGGCTCATCGAAGACCGCCTCGTCGCGCGAGGCCGACGTGTACCACAAGATCACCTTGTCTCCGGCCGGGATCGACTGGTCGGAGATCTCGGTGTCCTTGGTCGCCGTCCGGGCGAAGTAGTTGACCACCGAGGTGAACCGCAGGATCTCCTCTACTGCGCCGGGGATCAGCTCCGGCCGGGCGCGCAGGGCGCCGAGCTGGTCGGGATGCTCGAGCAGGGCCAGCATGCCCGTGGCCGCCGTGTTGCGCGTGGTGTCGTTGCCCGCGAACACGAGCAGCCCGAAGAAGAGGAGGATCTCGGTTTCGTCGAGCTGCTCGCCGTCGACCTCGGCTCGGCGCAGGCTCATTACCAGGCTCTCGCCGCCGGTCTGGACTTGGATCTGCTCGTTGAGGTAGATGCCCATCTCGGCGAACACGTCGGTGGCCGCGGCGGGCTCGGGCGCGCGCTGGGCCTCCTCGATCGCCTCGGTCCACGCGTACAGGCGGGCGATGTCAGCTTCCGGCAGCCCCATGAGCTCGGCGAGCACCCCCAGGGGCACGGGGACGGCGATGTCGTGCGCGAAGTCGCACGCCCCGGCTTCGATCACGGCATCGATGGTCTTGGTCACCCGCACGCGCACCGCGTCCTCGAGCTTGGCCACGCTGTGCGGCGTGAAGGCCTTTTGCAGGATCAGGCGGTACTTGGTGTGTTCGGGGGGGTCCTTGTACAGCAGCAGGTTGCGCGTCATCTCCAGCGGCACAACCTGGTCGGGGTGCAGAAAGATCCCGCCGCGGCAAGAGGAGAACGTGTCGGTGTCGCGGCTGACCGCCGAGATGTCGGCGTGGCGGGTCAGCGACCAGAAGCCGCCCCCGGCCAGAGGATTCCAGCGAACCGGCGCCTCCGCGCGCATGCGGGCAAACAGATCGTGGGGCGGACCCTCGGCAAACCAGCCGACATCCATGAGGTTCACCGTCGCCAGCTCGACCTGATCGCTTCGCTGCACTGCGGACATCGCGGCTCCTCCGGATCGATCCAGTCTCCCCGAGCGACCGCTTACTTCACCACGGTTGGCCGGCGGGCGTCAGCGATCGACCGCCGCGTCCGGGGAGACCGGGCCGAGGACGCGTCGGGTGTAGTCGTTGGCGAACGTGCCACCCGGGTCGAGGCGATCGCGTATCGCCTGGAAGCGATCCCATTGGGGGTAGCGCTCGCGCAGCGTGGCCGCCGACTGGTAGTGGCGCTTTCCCCAGTGGGGGCGACCTCCGTAGCCGTCCATGATCTCCTCGACGCCGCGGAAGAAGGCCTCGTACTCCATGCCCTGAAACTGGTGCACCGCGACGTAGCACGTCTCGCGTGCGTGGGCGGGCGAGAGCAGGGCGTCGTCGGGCGCGGAGAAGCGCACCTCGAGGGGGAACAGGATGGGCAGGCGGCGACGCTCGACGAGGGCGAGGACCCGTTCCACCGCGGCGCTCGCGCGCGCCCGCGGGATCGCGTACTCCATCTCGGTGAAGCGCACGCGGCGCACGGTGGCGTAGACCTTGTAGGCCCGGTCTGAGACCTCGCTGACCGACATCGTTCCCGCCAGCAGCCGGTTCAGGCGCGGCACGGCTCGAGGCAAGCCCCGGCCCAGCCGGCAGGTGAGCCCCAGCGCCCAGTTCTCGATGAGCTCTTCCTGCAGGTAGCGCTTCCAACCGGGCGGGGGCGTGGGAAGCTCGGCGCCGCGCCGCATCCGGCGGGTCAGTGCGATCTGGGTGTAGGGAAAGACGAAGAACTCGAAGTGGTCGTTGTCCTCTGCCTGCTCCTCGACACCGGCGAGCGTGTCCGAAAGCGGCGCCGGGACGTCGCGACGGCGCAGCGTGTAGAGGGGGACGCACTGGATCGTGACCGCCGAAACCACCCCGAGCGCTCCCAGCGACACGCGCGCGGCGAGAAACGCGTCGTGGTCGCTCTCGCCCGAGAGCTCCATCACGTCGCCGCTGGCCGTGACCAGCCGCAGGCCCACGATCTGCGCCGACAGGTTCGCCAGCCGGGCACCGGTGCCGTGCGTCGCGGTGGCGATCGCGCCGGCGATCGACTGGCGGTCGATGTCGCCTTGGTTCTCAAGCGCCAGCCCGTGTCGCGCCAGCTGGGACCCCAGGGCGTCTAGCTTGATGCCCCCTTCGACCGTCGCCCGCCCGCTGGCCTGGTCGACGGACAGGACGCGCTGCATGCCCGACATGTCGATGAGAACTCCATCGGTACACGCACAGTCGGTGAAGGAGTGGCCCGAGCCCACCGCCCGCACGGCCTCGCCCCGGGCCACGGCGCGCAGCACGGCGCCGATCAGCTGCTGCTCGCTGCGCGGGCGCTCGACCGTGCTCGGGGCACAGCGCTGGTCACCCGCCCAATTGGTCCACAGCTCGGTCATCGCGGTTGTCCCCTTGGTATCAGCGTGAGAGGGTCGAGGTGGTTATGAACGGCTCTCCGCACCCGCCGAGGACGGCGTACGAGCGCTACGAGTCGATCTTCGCCGAGCTGGAGGCGCCGTTCGCCTTCGTCGACCTGGACGCGGTCCACGCCAACGCCGCCGACATGCGCTCCCGCGCGGCCGGCAAGCCGATACGGATCGCGAGCAAGTCGGTGCGATGCCGCGCCCTCCTCGCCCGCCTGCTGCGCATCGACGGCTTCCACGGCCTCCTGAACCTCACCCTCCCCGAGGCGCTGTGGCTGTACGGCGAGGGCTTTCGGAACCTGGTCGTCGCCTATCCGTCGGTCGATCGTCGCGCGCTCGGCCAGCTCGCACAGCTGACCGATCAGGACCCGGAGGGCGCGCCGGCCGTGATGGTCGACTGTGTCGATCAGCTCGAGCTGATCGAAGCGGCCAGGTCGGGTGCCGCCGAGCCGGTGCGCGTCAGCCTGGACCTCGATGTCGGCTTTTGGCCGCTGGGGGGGCTGGTCAAGATCGGGCCCAAACGCTCGCCGATACGCACCGCCGAGGATGCCGGCGAGCTGGCGGCGCAGATCGCCCGACGAGCCGGCGTGCGCTTGGTCGGGGTGATGGCCTACGAGGGTCAGATCGCCGGCGTCGCCGACCGCGTTCCCGGGCGCGCGCTGGAGAATCTCGCCGTCCGGGCGATCAAGCGGCTCTCGGCGGGCGACGTGGCCGCGCGCCGGGCGGCGATGGTCGCCGCGGTGGCGGCGAGCGGCGAGCTGGAGTTCGTCAACGGCGGCGGTACGGGCAGCATCGCGTCGACCGCCGCCGAGCCCGCGGTGACCGAGGTCGCGGCGGGATCGGGCTTCTACGCGCCGATGCTGTTCCAGTACTACCGCTCGCTGCGCCTGCAACCGGCGGCGGGGTACGCCCTGCCCGTGGTGCGCAAGCCCGCGCCGCGGATCGCCACCGCGCTGGGCGGCGGCTACATCGCCTCCGGCCCACCCCGCTCCGACCGCCAACCGGTTCCCGTAGCGCCCGCCGGGCTGAGGCTCGACCCCCACGAAGGGGCCGGCGAGGCGCAAACCCCGGTGCTCGGGGAGCCGGCGGCCGATCTCCGGGTGGGCGATAGGGTCTATCTGCGCCACGCCAAGGCGGGAGAGCTGTGTGAGCGCTTCAACCGCCTGTTCCTGATTGAGGGCCAGCGGATCGTCGAGGAAGTGCCCACCTACCGCGGAGAAGGAAGATGTTTCCTGTGAGCGCCGCGAGCATCGGGCTGGTGGAGCTCGACGCGCTGATGGCAGAGGGCGCGCAGCTCGTCGAGGTCTTGCCCGAGGACGAGTATGCCGAGGCCCACCTGCCGGGGGCGGTCAACATCCCGCTCAAGCAGCTCACGGCGCACGCCGCGGGCCGCCTGGACCGCGAGCACCCGGTGGTCGTCTACTGCTGGGACTCGCTCTGAGACATGAGCCCACGAGCCGCGTGTCGGCTCGAAGCGCTCGGATTCCCGGAGGTCTTCGACTACGCGCCGGGCAAGGTCGACTGGCTGGCCCACAACCGGCCAATGGAGGGAGAGCAGGCGCAACCGGCGACGGCTGGGCGGGTGGCGCGCGAGGACGCGGTCACCTGCCGCCTCCAGGACCGGATCGGCCCGCTGCGCGAACGGATGGAGCGCGGGCCGTATGGATTTGCGCTCGTAACCACGGCCGGCGGTGTGCTGCTGGGGCGGGTGCGCCGCAGCGCCCTGGGCGATGATCCCGACGCGCGCGCCGAGGACGTGATGGAGTCGGGACCTGCCACGGTCCGTCCCCACACGCCGGCGGCCGCGTTGGCCAAGCGCTTGGCCGAGCAGGGCCTGACGACGGCGATCGTGACCACGCCCGAGGGGCATCTGATCGGGGTGGCGCGCCGCGAGCAGCTCGAACCTAGCGGGGAAGTTTCGGGCTAGGTCCCGAACGTCTCCAAGGCGCGGGAGAACGCCCACTGGCTCTGGGGCACGCCGCTGCAGGTGTTTGACGCCCACAGGGTGGGACCGGGGCAGGGGGCGTCGCGGTTGGCCGACCACATAGCCAGGCGCCCCAAGCCTTTGCTCTGGGCGAAGGTGGCCAGCTTGGTGGCGTCAGAGACGGTGAAGACCTCGTTGCTGTCGTCGTTGATGCCGATCATCGGCGTGACCCCGACCATCGCCCACAGGCTGGCGTCGCCGCGGCCCGGGTACAGGGTCGCCAGCTGGTCGTGGGTGCTCTGGGCGGCCTGGATTGCGTAGTCCCCCATGAGCCCGGAATAGCCGAGCGAGGGATCGAAGTAGTCCATCGCCATGACGTTGACCGCGCCCACGTCGAGGCCGTTGGCGATCGCCGAGCGGATGACGTTCAGGCCCTCCGCGGTGAGGCCGGTGGGCATCACCGGCAAGGTCAGCGACACGTGTACCGGCCGGCCGGCGGCCCGCCCGGCGGCCTGGACGGCGGCCAGGGCCTTGGAGCGGCGGTCCAGCGAGGTCTGGTCGCTCTGGGCGGCCCCCTCGATGTCGAAGTCCAGATCGCGAATGCCGTACTGGTCGATGACCGCCTGATACTGGGCGGCGAGCGCATTGACGCTGGTGCAGGTGAGGGCGAGCTCCTGGTTGGCGGCACCGCCGAAGGAGATGATCGCGCTCCCACCCGCGGCGCGCAGGTTGCTCAGCGCACCGGTGATGAAGGGGTCGTTGAGCGCCACCACGCCCCCCCACGCCGCCTGGCAGGAAGACCCGCTGACCAGGAAGGCAAGGGTAAAGTGCTTGATCCCGGCGGCGCTGACCGCCTGGCCGAGGTCGAACTGCGGCCACAGCGTCATGTCTACGTAGGGGGCGAACTCGGCCGGCGTGGCGCCTGAGCCCCCACCCCCACCGCCGGCGGTGCTGGTAGTGGCGCTGACCGGGGCGCTGGGCGCGGAGAAGTTGCCGGCGGCATCGAAGGCCCGGACGGTGAACGTGTAGGCCGTCGACGGCGACAACCCGGTCACCGTGGCGCTGGTCGAAGTGGTGGTGGCGAGCTTGGTCTGCCCGCTGTCGATCTCATAACCGGTCACCCCCACGCTGTCCGTCGCCGGGTTCCAGCTCAGGGCCACCGAGCTGGCGGTGACCGTGCCCGCCGCCAGCCCACCGGGAGCGCTCGGCGGAGTCGTATCCGGGGGCGGGGAAGGAGGCGGGGGCGCCGAACCGCCCCCCGCGCAGAGCTGCCCGTTTATCGCGCAGTTGGCCGGGAGCACGAACCCCCCCGAGTAGGCCCCCTGGAACCCCACCGTCACCGACGAACCCGGCGCGATCGTATGCGTCCAGTATTCGTCGGTCAGCGCGTAGTGGTTGGTCGACCAGTTCAGGAGGCCGCTCCAGGCGCTGGTGATCGACTCGCCGGGCGGTAGGTCGAAGTCGATCCGCCACCCGTTCACCGTCGTGGAGCCACCGTTGCGAATCGTGTACGAGCCCACGAACCCCGACCCCCAGTCCGACGTCTTGGCAAACGAAGCCGTGAGGCCGTCGGCTTGGGCTCCGGCGGGAAGGGCTAGCGCCAGCCCGACCACGACCAGCAGCGCCAGGGATCCGCGGTGTGAGAGCGTGAGACTGCCTTTCGTCCTTGATATCGGCAGCGTGGCGCGGACGCGAGCCACCGATCCGGCTCCACCGCACCTCGCCCTAAGACACGGCGATCGGGCTGGAGTTGCGCAGCGCGAGCGCCCGTCCAGGTCCGCCTGGACGCACGGCGACGAAGGGCGCCCCTGGGGCGCCCTTCGAGTCTCGGTGCGGCGGTGGGTGGTCCCCCGCGCGCGTCCCGACTCAGCGCAGGGGGTCTCCCCAGTCTGTCTCTTCGCGCAGCTCCTGCTTGAGCACCTTGCCCCCCGGATTGCGGGGCAGGGGCTCGGTGCGAACGGCTAGATACTGCGGCACCTTGAAGTCGGCGATCCGCTCGCGCACGTGGGCGATGACCGCATCGGGCTCGAACTCTTCGCCGGCGGGCACGATCACGGCGCCCACCTTCTCCCCCATCATCTCGTCGGGCACCGGCACGACTGCGGCCTCGCCGACGCCGGGAGCCCCGGCCAGCGCGCTTTCCACCTCGATCGAGTAGACGTTCTCGCCGCCGCGATTGATCATGTCCTTGGCGCGGTCGACGATGTAGAGCAAGCCGTCGTCGTCGATGCGCGCCAGGTCGCCGGTGTGCAGCCAGCCGTCGACGAACGTCTCGGCGGTGGCCTCCGGTTTGTTCCAGTAGCCCTGCACGACGTTCTGGGCGCGCACCAGGAGTTCGCCTACGCCGGTTTCGGGATCGGGCTCGTGCAGGGCGAGGTCCACGACCGGCATGGCAAAGCCGACCGAGTCGGCGTGGTCTACCGCCTCCTCGTGGGGGAGAAACGAGGTGAGCGAGGATGTCTCGGTGAGCCCAAAGCCGTTGCCCACGCGCGCCGCGGGGAACGCGTCGATGATCTTGTGGACGGCGTCGGCGGCGATCGGCGCCCCGCCGTAGGAGACCCAGCGCACGTGGTCCAGATCGGTTTCGGCGAACTGCGGGTGGCGGGTCAGGGCGTGGTAGATGGCCGGGACCGAGGTGAGCATCTGGACGCCCTCATCGCTCACGGTCCGTAGAAATCCCTCGAGGTCCAGCGCGTTGGCGAGGATGAACACGCGACCACCGAGCTCATTGAGCACGAGCAGCTGGCTGTTGCAGCCGGTGACGTGAAACAGGGGCACGTTGATGAGCGTGGCCAGGTTGGGGCCCTCTGACCTGTCGACGCCGATGCAGCGGACCGCGTTCTCGGTATTGGCCAGGAAGTTGGCGTGCGAGGTCATCGCGCCCTTGGGAAAACCGGTCGTGCCGCTGGTGTAGAAGATCGCCGCCAGGTCATCCGGCCCCAGGTCGTCGACCACCACCGCATCGGCGTCGGGCAGCGCGCCGTCGGGCACGAACACGTGCTTGGCGCCCGAGTCCGAGATCACGTAGTCGACCTCGGCCTCCTTGAAACGGGTGTTGACCGGCACGGCCACGACGCCCGCGAGCTGTGCGCCCCAGAAGGCCAGCACCCAGTCGATGCCGTTGGGGAGCAAGATGGCCGCGCGGTCCCCGCGCTCCAGGCCGGCGGCGCGCAGACCTCCGGCCACCCGGGAGGCGCGCTCCCACAGCTCTCCGAAGCTCAGGCGCTCGCCGCCCACCTCGGCTACCGCCGTGGCGTCGCGGTCGCGTTCGACGCTGGTTCGCAGCATGTGCACCAGCGAATCGGGCCGATCGCGGTAGCGCGCGATGCCGTCGGCGCCGCGCTCGACGCCGGTGGTGTCAAATGGGTTGCGCCCCCGAGCCGCCGCTTGCCTGCCCACCGCCGGTTCCGCTCCCACTGTCCTCTCCTCTCGCCGCGTTCGCGACCTCGACCCTACCGACAGCATCGACCCGGCGCGCCAGGGCGCGCATCGGGGACGTTGGCATCAGGTACGCAACGGAGGCGGGGAGAGTAGGCTCGGGCGGCTGCGGTGCCGAGGAGGAGCGCCAACGACCCCAGGCAAGCGGTCGCAACGCTGCCGCATCCCGACCACGGCGAGCACGAGCGGGCCGCGGCCTGACTGGGGTCCGGTCCCCGACCCCGACCGCGCCTTCGATAGGTCATATCGTCGGTGCCCACCCGACAACGCGACTGAACTCCGCAGACCGGATCTCCACCCCCTTCGACGCCCCCATCAATCCCGCCACCCAAAGGACTGAGCATGACTGACGGCCGACCCGCCATCTACACCGCCGAGGCACACGTCACGGGGGGACGGGCCGAGGGCCACGGCCGCACCTCGGACGGCGCCCTGGAGGTGGATCTCCGCATGCCCGAGGAGATGGGCGGGACCGGTGGGGGCACCAACCCCGAGCAGCTATTCGCGGTCGGCTACGCCGCATGCTTTGAGAGCGCGTTGGGAGCCGTGGCACGGCGAGGCAGGCAAGAGACGGGTGACGTCGCGGTCGATTCGAAGGTCATGTTGGTGCCCACGCAGGACCGAGGATTCACGCTCACGGTCGTGCTCGCGGTCACCCTGCCGTCGGTCGAGGACCCAGAGGCAGTCGAGCTGGTGAGAGCGGCGCACCAGGTGTGCCCGTATTCGAACGCGACGCGCGGCAACATCGACGTCTCGCTCACCGCGAACGGACGCGACGTCGAGGAGGTCTCCGAGCGGGCCACCGAGGAGCAGCATGCAGGTTGAGTGGTACGGCCAGTGGCGCGCGCGCCGCACGCCGACGTGTCCGTCTCGGGTGACAACCACCTGATGCAGTTCGCCGATGCGACGCCCCGGTGCTCACGCCCCGGCGATCCGTCGAGCAGCTGACCTAACCCGACCAAGGAGTATGACGTGGAGATCACCAGAAACTCCCTCGACACCGCGACCGGGCCGAGCGACTGGTTCACCGGCGCTGTCTACATCGACACCGTCGCCACGCCGTCGGAGCCATCCCGTCTGCAGGCGGCCAGCGTCCACTTCACGTCCGGCGCCCGAACCGCGTGGCACACGCACCCCTACGGGCAGACCATCTACGTCACCGAGGGCGTCGGGCTCTGCCAGCGCCGCGGGGGGCCGATCGAGGTCATCCGACCCGGCGACCGCGCCTACTTCGAGCCCGGCGAGGACCACTGGCACGGCGCCGCCCCCAATCGCTTCATGACCCACCTCGCCATGCAAGAAGTCGACGACCAGGGCAGCCCGGTCACGTGGGGCGACCACGTCACCGACGAGGAATACAGCGCCGCGCCGGCGTCATAGCCACTCGCCGGCTGCGCAGTGACGGCGCTAAGCCCCGACGCCGCGGGACCTCGCTCGACCCGTGGGCCCGCCCCACGACGAAGGGGCACGTGGCGGTGGCCTTCGAGGTCTCGGTCGGCCGGTGTGCGGGGCTTTGACGGCCCCACGCCTTGGTCGGCCACGACCCGAGCGGCGGAGATGACCGCCGGACGGGGCGTCGCGGCGAGCGCCGCCCGGCGGAGCGCGCCCTACCGCGAGCCAATGCCTGCACGGGTACCGTGCGTCGCGTGCGGATCGCAACCTGGAACGTCAACTCGCTCAAGCAACGCCTGCCGAGGCTGCTGCCCTGGCTGGATGACCGCCAACCGGACCTGGCCTGTCTGCAGGAGACAAAGCTCACCGACGATGCCCTCGCCGAGCTGCTCGGTGACGACCTCGCCGCCCGCGGCTACACCGTCGCCATCCACGGCGAGGGGGCCTGGAACGGCGTGGCGATCCTGTCGCGCGTGGGGCTTGAGGGCCTTTTGGCCGGACTGCCCGGCGCACCCGGCTTCCCGCATCAGGAGGCGCGCGCGATATCCGCGACCTGCGGCGGGATCCGGGTCGTTTGCGTCTACGTGCCCAACGGCCGCGAGCCGGGCTCCGAGCACTACCGCTACAAGCTCGCCTGGCTGTCCTCGCTACGAGAGTTCGTCGCCGGCGGCCCGGAGGCCACGGTCGTTTGCGGCGACATGAACGTCGCCCCAACCGACGACGACGTGTTCGATCCAGCCGCCTACGTCGGCCAGACGCACGTCACAGCACCCGAGCGGGCGGCGCTGGCCGAGCTGCAGGCGGTCGGACTGCGCGACGTGGTCCGCGACCGCTGGCCGAACGAGCGCGTGTTCACCTATTGGGATTACCGGGCGGGGATGTTTCACCAGGATCTCGGGATGCGGATTGACCTGGTGCTCGCCGGCGCGACGGTCGCGGAACGGGTCCGGGCGGCCTGGGTGGACCGGCAGGCTCGCAAGGGGCGAAGGCCGAGCGATCACGCACCCGTGGTCGTGGACCTGGACGAGGCGCCCGACGGCGACATCGGGCCGGTGGTGCCACCGCCCTCCGCTCCGGCGGCCAGGGGTGGCCCGGGCAGACTTCCGCAGTCATCCTGAGGCCTGTGCACTCATCATCGCGGCCTGTCGCGGTCGCGGGACGGTTGGACGCGCTTCGGCTCCCCCGGCATCTTCGGGTAGTCGGGCGGATAGGGCATGTCTCCCGATCCCTCAGCGGCGTCGGCCTCGTACATGTTCAACAACGGCTGCAGCGAGTGGAGCGCGTCGTCGATCGCGGCGTGGCGCTCACCCAACTCGGCATAGCGAGCCGCCATCGTCGCGACGGTGAAGTCCTCCGGCCTGACCTCCGCGAGCTCCTCCCACGCGAGCGGCGCGGAGACGGGCGCGCCGGGCTTTGGCCGGACGCTGTATGCGGAGGCGATGGTGCGATCGCGCGCGTTCTGGTTGTAGTCGACGAAGATACATTCGCCGCGCTCCTCCTTCCACCACTTGGTCGTCACCTGGCCAGGAAGACGGCGCTCGAGCTCGCGCCCGAAGGCGATTGCCGCGTGGCGGACGTCGGTGAAGCTCCAGCGTGGCTCGATCCGGACGTATATGTGGACGCCCCTGCCGCCCGATGTCTTCGGAAACCCGACGTAACCCAGCTCCTCCAACAGGGCGCGGGCTTCCGCAGCAACTCGCACGGCGTCGTCGAAATCGGTGCCCGGCTGCGGGTCGAGATCGATCCGCAACTCGTCCGGATGGTCGACGTCATTGGAGCGGACCGGCCAAGGATGAAAGGTGATCGTGCCCATCTGCGCTGCCCAGGCAACGACGGCCAGCTCGGTTGGACAGATCTCGTCGGCGTGGCGCCCCGACGGGAACTGGATTCGCGCGGTGTGGACGTAGTCCGGGGCGCCCCGAGGGACACGCTTCTGGTAGAAGGCATCGCCTCCACCCCTCTCGCGCGTCGAGAGCACAATACCCTCGTGCACGCCCTTCGGCCATCGTTCGAGCGTCGTCGGCCGCCGCTCGAGCGCGCGCACGATGCCTTCGCCGACGGCGAGGTAGTACTCGACGATGTCGAGCTTGGTGACCGCGGCCGACCGCTCGGTCGGCGGAAAGATCACGCGCTCGGGGTTGGACACGCGCACCTGGCGTCCACTGGCGTCGACGGTCGTAGCCTCCGGCGCGGCCATGCTCTGAGTTTTACGGCACCGTCGCTCGGCGCGCAGAGCTCGGTTCGAGCCACGAGACTCGAACCCGTAGCCTTCGCTGCGACAGGCCGGCACTTCGAGCAGCCGAGCTGCGCCCCTGAGATCCGAGCTGGCCCTGAGGGCGATGGCGGGCGGCCGAGGTCGTCACTCGGGCTAGTGCGCAGATCTGGCGCAGGAGCTGGTGACCTGGGAATCTCTACCGACTGCGGTCGACGAGCCGCGATAGCTCGACCTGGTTGTCGATGCCCTTTAACACTTGCGGCTCGATTGAGTGCGCCTCCATGCCGGCCGCGTTAGCGAAGCCGGCAGGCGCGAGGACCTCGCCAGGTCCGGCCACCTTAACCGCGCGTGCAGCGAGATTGACGACCGGGCCGAATACGTCGCCGTCGCGCAGCAGCACCTCACCACTCGCCAGCCCGGCCCTGACGTTTGGGATGCGCGGGTGCTCGCGGTAGATGCGGGTGAGTGCGAACGCGATGTCAGATGCGGCCCGCTCGTCGGGTGCCGTGTAGAGGACTTCGTCTCCGATTAGCTTTACCACCCGCCCGCGTCGGGCGGTCACGGTGTCGGCCGCGGTGTTCTCGAACTCGGTGAGCAATTCACCCAACTCGCGAGTCTCCAGCCGCTGGGCGAGCGCAGTCGAGCCCACCAAGTCGACGAACCCGACGCACATCCGCTGGGTCTCAAAGCCGGTATCGGCGGCTACCCCCAGCCCGGAGCGCCTCGCGGCGACAACGTGCTGGCGAAAGAGGACATCGAGCGTCGCTGTGACCCCGGGGACGAGCGCGGCGGCATCTGCGTTTGCGCGAGCGATGCCGAGCCCGTCGGGATCCTCCGCCCCCGCCGCCGGCTCGACGTTGACCAGGAACGCGGAGACGGCCGCGTCGGCGACTCGGGCCATCGATGCCCCCATGACCCTGACCAGCTGCAAAACGGTCTCCTCGCCGAACACGGACTCGGCGGCGGTGATCGCGGCGGCGACATCCCCGAACTGCTCGCTGAACACACGGTCGTCGGATCCTGGGTCGGGGAAGCCGGCGGCGCGGTTGAGCCGGCGCACCTTCTCCTCGGGCATGCCGGAGCGCTCGACCACCTCGGCCAGTGTCAGCGCCCGGCCGCCGCGGAGGGCGACCACCGATGCCAGTCCGGCCAGCTGGTCGCGGTACGCGACCAGGTCCTCGGCGCCGGCGCCCAGACCCTGGAGGAACTCGAGCAGTTCCAGCCGCTGGGGTGCGTCCGGCGCCGCAGGGTCATAGACACCCAGGTCGACGAGCTGGACCGGGTCAAGGCTCACCTAGGGAAACCTACGCTCGCGCGACCCCCATGATGTGATCGCCTCCGAGCCGGTCGAGGAGGCTGGGGGCCAAAACGAAGCGGTCGATCCGCCCGATCGTAAAGCCGGTCTGCTCGATCGCTGTCTCGGTGTCGCGGTTGATGTGGCACCCGCCGCCCAGTCGCGACCACACCGGCGTGATTAGGTGCTGGGCGCCGATGAGCGCGCGGGTGTGGCCGCGAACATGCTCGTAGAAGCGCAGCTCTCCGCTTGGGCGCAGGACGCGCTGAATCTCGGCAAGTGCCGCGCCTTGGTCGTCGACAGAGCAAAGCACCAGCGAGCAGACGGCGACGTCGAAGGAGTCGTCCTCGGCGGGCAGGCGGTCCGCGAAGCCGGGCTCCACCCGGACCGGAAATGGCGCCGTAGGGGCCTTTTCGGCCGCCTTGGCGCGCAGCGTGTCCTCGGGCTCGACGGCCAGCAGCTCATTGACCGAGGGCGGGTAGTAGTCGATGTTCATCCCGTCGCCCGCCCCGATCTCGATCACCTTGCCCGTGACTCCATCCAGCAGACGACGACGGCGCTCGGGCTCACCGTGCTTTATCGACGCCTCCTTGAACCGCGGGTACAGGAATCGCGAGAACAGGGGCGAGCTGAATGTCCCCGCCTGGCGGTCTCGCCTACCCATGATCAGTAGCTAAACACGGTCGCGCCTTCGCCGATCCACTCCCAGAGCGGCGTGGCGCCGGCAATCCGCGCGTTCGTCACCAGTGCGTCCTTATCGAGCTTGCGCGCGTCGAAGCAGATCGGGCAGACGAGGAGCTCTCCGCCGCCTTCGGCGTACTGCTCGGACAGTTTCGCGACGGGCGGCGCCCCGGCCGACTCGATCGCATCGGCGTAGCCGGGCAGCCCGAGGCGCACCGCCTCCTTGGTCAGGAACATCGCCACGCCTTTCCCCTTGCTGAGGGCGGCGGTAGCGACCAGGAACGCGACCGTCACGCGGTCGGCGTCCTCGTGCCCGGTAGCCAGGTTGATCACGACCTTGCCGTTGCTCAAATCGGCCATCTCTTCTCCCTTGGTAGGACTACGTTTGTCAGCGCGCCCGTACGCGGGCGGCCCTCGAGGCAGCGCGGATCGTGGAGCCCATCGCCCCGAACTTGGCGGCTTTGCGGCGCGTGTCCTCGCTGGACGAGTGGCTGAAGGTGTCGACCGGCTCGCCTTGCTTTATGTCGGTGTAGCCGCGTGCGACCAACTGCCGCGCGTGCTCTCCCTCCAGGAGAGCTCCGGCAATTCACCCGGTCCATAGGTCGATGTTCTTACGGGCGTCCTCGGAAACCTCGGTGTGGATGACGACATCGGCAATCTGCAGGCGCCCACCCGGGCGCAGTACGCGGTCGATCTCGTCGAAGACCGCGTCCTTGTTTGGCACGAGGTCGATGACACCGTTGGAGATGACGACGTCGACCGAGTGGTCGGCCAGCGGGAGCGTCTCGATCAGTCCCTCGTGCAGCTCGACGTTCTCGAGCCCCATCGCCTCCGCGCTCTTGCGTGCTCTGTCGAGCATCGACACGGTCATATCGAGCCCTACCGCGCGCCCTTCGGGACCGACCATCTGGGCGCCGATCAGCAGGTCGGTCCCGGCGCCGCAGCCCAGGTCCAGCACGGTCTGACCCGGATCGATGCGGCCGAGGCGCCAGTGGTTTGCCACGCCCGCGAAGCTCTCGACGCTCGTGTCGGGCACCTTGCCCAGCTCGGGCTCCGGGTAGCCCAGCGTCTGTGCCCAGGCCCGTCCGGTCGGGAAGATGAAGTCGCTTTGGGGGCTGGTGGAGACCTCGGTGTAGGTCTTCTCGATTTCTGAGCGCAGGACCTCGACGTCGACGGGCGCCTGGCTACTCATGCCGGAACCCCCTGATTCCGCCGGCCGTCCAACCAGGCGAGCATCGTCGAAGGGACGCAGAAGTTGGTCACCGCGACCAGCCCGCACACCCCCACCAGGACGCCGCCCAGCGCGAGGGCGGCAGTGCTCGCGCCAGCGGCGAAGAGAACGGCTACAGCGGCCAGCCAGACGGTCGCCAGCTTGAATGCGTGGCGCCGCCGGGTCGGGTTGGGTGGAAGCTCGGGCGCGCCGGCCAGGTGGCGCAACCCGTGGTTCCAGAGGTAGTCGAACGGATGGCGAGAGGTCCAACCGGCGATCAGTCCGACCGGGACCAGCAGCGCGACCATCAGCGCCGACTGGAGCACGAGCGCTGTGATCACCAGCGCCAGACAGAGCGCGGTCGGGAAGCGCAGGCCCAGCCGCAGCCTGCGCCCCTCATCGCCGGTCAGGCAGTAGCCCTGCGTGGCCAGGTTCTCGTGCATCCAAGCACCGGCGTTCACGCGACGGCCTCCGCGGCGTAGGCGTCGGCGGCGATGCGCTCCCGGATCTGCTCGTCGCTGCGCTCCATCTCGGGATGGTCGCGGTCGACGTGCTCGCGGCAGAGGCCGAACAGCTCCGCGTCGGTCTCGGCTTCGAAGTGATGCCCGCACGGGCAGTCGATGGCTCGCATTTCTCCTCCTAGTCGTTCATGCGGCTCGGGACCGCTTCTTGGCTCGGCCCGCCAGCCGCCATTCAGGCCAGCCTTCCTCCAGGCGCCGCGCTTCGCGGCCGGCCGCCTGCAGCCGACGGACAGCCTCGTGCGCATAGGCGCAGAACGGGCCGCGGCAGTAGGCGACGACCTCGCGATCGGCGGGGAGCTCGGCCAGCCGGTCCTCCAGCTCCTGCAACGGGATGGACTTCGCGCCCTTGATGTGCCCCGCGTCGAACTCATCGCTCGGTCGCACGTCCACTAGGACGACATCACCCTTGCGCATCCGGGCGATCAGCTCCTCGCGACCGATCGCGTCCACCTCCTCACCCAGGTAGTCGCGCGCCGCGCGCTCCACCTCAGCGAGCTGGTTGACCGAGACGTCGCGCAGCGCCAGCCATAGGGAAAGCGCCTGCTCATTGGCGAGCGAATAACGGACGCTGGTCCCTTCGCGCGCTCGGGTCACGAGGCCGGCGCCGTGCAGCGCCTGCAGGTGCTGGGAGGTGTTCGCCGTCGATTGCCCGCTGACACGTGCCAGCTCGTCCACCGTGCGCGGGGCCTGAGCCAGTAGGTCGAGCAGCTCCAGGCGCCGCGGGCTGGCGAACGCCTTGCCCATCACGGCGATCGCCTCAAACAGCGCGTCCTTGCTCTTAGCGGAGGCCACGATTTTTGCTATTCAATAGATCGCTTGATAATTTGTCAAGCGTGATCGGCTCGACCACCAGGAGGGCGCGATGTTCTTCCGCCAGGTGCTGAACGACGACACGGCCTGCGCCTCCTACCTGTTCGGGTGCAAGACCCACAGCGCGTTCGCTGTCGTGGAGCCGCACGTCGATCTCATCGACGACTACATCGCCCTCGCCGGGGCGCAGGGGGCGAACATCGTCGCCGTCCTCGACACCCACCTGCAGGCCGACCACGTGTCTGGCTTGCCCCAGCTCGTCGCGCGCACCGGCGCGACCGCCTACCTGCCCGAGGGCGCAGGCGTCGACTTCGACCACCACCCGCTGGACGACCGCGAGGTGGTCGCTCTCGGCAACACCCAGATCCAGGCGATCGCCACCCCCGGCCACGCGCTCGCCCACCACGCCTACCTCGTCACTGACGACACTCGCGGTCAGGAGCCGTGGTTCGTCCTGACCGGCGATGCCCTGCTCGTGGGAGACGCCGGACGGCCCGACCTCCACGCCCACGGCGACCACACACCCGAAGAGCTGGCCCGTACTTTGTACCGGTCGCTGACCGAGCGGCTGCTGATACTCCCCGACCACCTCCTGCTCTACCCCTCCCACTACTCCGGATCGCTGTGCGGGCGAGGGTTGTCGGCCAATCCCTCCTCCACGATCGGGTTCGAACGCCGGCACAACGCTGCATTGCAGTTCGACTCAGAGGACGCGTTTGTCGAGGCGCTGCTCCAAGACGTCCCGCCGGCACCCGCACAACAGGCCGAGATCGTCGCCGCCAACCGGGCTGGCCACGCGGTCACGGAGGTCCGCTGACGATGCACCCGATCTCCAAGCGCATCGTGTTCTCGTGGATCGCCACCGACATCATCTGGGCCTCGCTGTTCATCTACGTCGAGAAGCGCAGCAAGCGCTAGCCGACCTATGACGGCCGCCCGCACCGTCCGGCTCGGGCTGCGCGAGAACAGCGCCCGGTTCGCGCTGCTGGTCGCCGTCACCGCGTTCGTCGGCGCGATGGTCGGGCTCGAACGCTCGACGCTGCCCCTGATCGGCCGCGAGAGCTTCCACCTGGCCTCGAGCGCCGCGGTGCTGTCGTTCATCGTCGCCTTCGGATTGGTCAAGGCACTGACCAACCTCGGCGCCGGGGCGCTGGCCCAGCGTGCCGGGCGCCGGCGGCTGCTCGTCGCCGGCTGGGCGGTGGCGCTGCCGGTGCCCGTGCTGATCGCCACCGCACCCAGCTGGGGCTGGATCGTCGCCGCCAACGTCTTGCTGGGCATCAATCAGGGGCTGGCCTGGTCCATGACCGTGGTCATGAAGATCGACCTCGTGGGACAGCGACGCCGCGGCCTCGCCCTCGGGCTCAACGAGGCGGCCGGCTACGGGGGCGTCGCACTCGCCGCGGGGCTGAGCGGCTGGCTTGCAGCGGACTTCGCCGCCCGCGACGTGCTGGTCATCTCCGGCGGCGCCGTGGCCGCGACAGCCTTCCTGCTCTCCGTCCTGTTCGTCCGCGACACCGCGGCTCACGTCGCGCTCGAGCAGGCAGTCGACCACTCGGACTCGATCAGCGCACCACCGCGCCTGCGCGACGCCTTCGCCCAGGCCACCTACCGCGTGCCCGCGCTTCGCTCCTGCTCCCAGGCGGGTCTCGTGAACAACCTCAACGACGGGCTCGCCTGGGGCCTGGTCCCACTCTTCCTCGCCGCTCATGGCGCTGGGGTCGGCTCGATCGGGCTCGTCGCCGCCATCTACCCAGGCGTCTGGAGCCTCGCACAGATCGCTACCGGTCACTGGTCAGACAGCGCCGGGCGAAAGCCCCTGATCGCGGCCGGCATGCTCGTCCAGGCCGGAGCATTGGGGCTGCTCGCGCTTAGCGACGGCGCCGTCACGATGGCCACGGGCAGCGCGGCATTGTTGGGGCTCGGAACAGCGCTCGTGTATCCGACGCTGATCGCCGCGATTTCCGACGCCGTCACCCCGGTCGCGCGGGCGCCGGTCGTGGGCGTCTATCGCTTCTGGCGCGACATGGGCTACGCGCTCGGCGCCCTGATCGCGGGGGCGGTCGCCGACGCCCTCGGCTACGGGGGCGCGATCGTCGTTGTCGCCGGCCTCACCGCCGCATCGGGACTCTGGGTGCTGTTCGACATGCCAGCCCGGGCCGACATCTCGCCGCCCCAACCCCCCGCCAAACCGCACGCGGCCCGCCCGGTTACAGTCAAACCGTGACCACGTGGGTCCAGCCAGATCTCGCAGACATCGCTCGCTACGCCATCGAGATCGCCTGCGCCGGCCAGCTCGACCGGATCCCCGATTTCTACGACGAACAGTTCGTCGACCATGTCAACGGCATGATCTTCCGCGGCCACGCCGGCGCGCGCGAATCCGTCAGCTTCTACCGCTCACTCTTCCCCGACCTGCGCTTCGACATCGACGACCAGGTGACCGAAGGCGACCGCGTCGCGACCCGCTGGACGCTCCACGGCACCTACCGCCGCCGACCCGTCACGCTCCACGGGATCGTCATCAGCCACTTCCGCCAAGGAAAGATCATCGAAGACCACGGCATCACAGACTCTCTTGCGCTCCCCCGCGCGCTGGGACCCCTCCGCACGGTCCTCCTTCTCGCCGACATCGTGCGTCGCCGGATCAGACTCCCGCGCGGCGCGCTCGGCACACGCGACTGACCGCATCAGAGCTGGATCGAAGCCCCCAGCGGGTGCGAGTTCCAGATCGAATTGGAACCTTATTGGAGCACAGCGCGGGTCCTGGGCCCCCTAACGACGAAGGCCACCTTGCGGTGGCCTTCGAGGTCTCGGTCGGCCGGTGTGCGGGGCTTTTTACGGCCCCACGCCTTGGTCGGCCTCGATAGCGGGGGCGGGATTCGAACCCGCGACCTTCGGGTTATGAGGCTGCAAGCGCCTTTTGACGTCATAGCGCTATGCGCTACCATTGGCTCATGGCGACGACCAAGCGCAAAATCACCGTCTACCTCGATCCCGAGGTCGCCCGCGCCGCGAAGGTCCGCGCGGCTCGCCTGGACAAACGTGACTCCGAGGTGATCGAGGACGCGCTGCGCGCCCACCTCGGGATCGCGGCACTCGACGAAGCCCAGCGGCTCAGCGCGCTCAGCGAGGACGCGGCGCTCGAGCTCGCCAACGCCGAGGTGCACGCAGCCCGCCGTGAGCGGCGCAAGCGGCGTTGACGCGCGCGGTCCTGGATCCCAACGTCCTGGTCTCGGCGTTCATCTCCCAGCGCGGCGGGTCCCCGGACCTGATCGTGCGAGCGTGGCGCGAAGGCGTCTTTGAGCTCGTCGTCTCACCCCAGCTGATCGCCGAGCTCACCGACGTCCTGGGCCGCCCGAAGTTCGCTCTCCAAGCCAACGAGGGACGCGCCGAGGCCTACATCGCGGGGCTCGCCGGCGATGCGATCCACGTCGACGACCCGCCCGACCCACCGGCCGTGAGCCCCGATAGCAGCGACGACTACCTGATCGCGCTCGGACGCGCGGCTCGCGCAGACGTGATCGTCTCCGGCGACAGCGACCTGACGCAGCTCGTCGACCCGGTACCCACGGTGCTCACGCCGCGACAGTTCATCGAGCAGCTTGACGTAGCCGGCTCCGCCTCGGCGCCACCGCGCCGTTTCGCCATGTCGAGGGCCCGCCTGGGACCTGCTCGTGGCGAATTGCAGGTGTTCGGGGTCCTCCGCAGGGGGAGCCCTGGTTAGCTGCGGGTGCGGTACTCAATCCTGGAACGGGCGACGCCGCCTATGTGGGTCTGCGTGCATCGGGCGGTCGAGGGTTAGGCAGCGATGGCGTCGGTTTCCCAGAGAGCGTCGACGGCACGCTCTGCGGCCGCGAGGCTCTCGGCCGCCAGCGGCTTGAACGCCGCCATCGCGGGGGTCACGTCGGCGAGCGTCAGCTCGGCCGTGATGAAGCGGGGCGTCAGGCCGATGATGGAGATTCCGTGGGGCAACCATTGCTCGGCGTGGTCCCATCCCTCGCGCGGGGTGCCGGGCGCGTAGCCACCGCCGCGGGCGGCGAGCACGATCAGATCGCGCCCGCCGAGGAGCCCTTCCTTGGTCGCCGGGTCCACCGAGAGTCCTGGAGCGATGAGGTGATCGACCCAGGCCTTGACCGTGCTGGGCGCACCGAAGTTGTAGACGGGGAGCCCGAGCAGGATCGCGTCGGCCCGCCTGACCTCGTCGACGAGCTCTTTGGTCAGCGCCCACGAGACGGCCTGAGCCGGCGTGTGCTCCGCGGGCGCGACCATCCGGGCGAGGCCACCGTCGGAATCGAGATGCGGCAGCGGGTCGGCGCCCAGGTCGCGGTAGGTGACGGCCCCGCCCGGGTGCGCGGCGAGCCAGACGCCGGCGGCACGCGCGGTGAGCCGACGGCTGACCGACCGGTCGCCCTGGATGCTTGAGTCGATGTGCAGGAGATGATTAGTGGCGAGGCCACGGGCGGCGCTGGCTGAGGTGATGGTGTTGGTGCTCATGGGTGGAAGTTCTTTCGGTTGATAGTGGTTGTGTCGTGTCGTCTCGGCCGGGCTTCGAGCTCGGTGAGACGGGTTTGCAGCTTGGTGTTCTGCCGGCGCAGCTGGGCCGCTTCCCGGCGTGCGGCGGCGGTTTCCTGGGCGAAAACCGGGAGGAGATTCCGGAGCTTCTGCAGCCGCTCGAGGAGTGCCGCGGCGTCCGCGCCGGTAGGAACCGGACTGCGTTGCTCGTGTCGCATCAGACGGCACCCACTGGTTGAGCGTCGGGCCGTGCGCGGAGTGCCGGCTCCCGGACTTTTCCGCGGACCAGTAGCCCGGTGATGAGTGCCCCGGCGGCGAAGATTCCGGCCGACCACCAGAACGCGGTTGTGTAGCCGTGCACGGCAGCGCGGGCAACCAGATTGGCGCTGGCCTGAGTGCCGGCGAGATAGCTGCTCGTCGCGCTCGCCGCGAGGGTGCTGAGCAGGGCGGTGCCGATCGAGCCGCCGACCTGCGGGGTGGTGTTGACCAGCGCCGAGGCGACCCCGGCGTCGGCGGCGTCGACGCCTTCCGTGGCGATGTTGGTCGCGGGTGGGAACACGAAACCGATCCCGGCGCCCACGAGGATCAGTCCGGGAAGCACCTGGGTCGCGTAGCTGGCGTGCACGCCGAGCTGTGCGAGCAGCGCGAGGCCGACCGCGGCCAGCGCCATCCCGACCGCGAATAGCGGTCGCGGACCGGTGCGCGGCAGCACCCGCGTACTCGCGACGCCGGCGGTGATCACGAGCGCGCCGGTCAGCGGCAGGAACGCCAACCCGGTCTTCAGCGGCGAGTACCCGAGGGTCTGCTGCAGGTAGTAGGTCAAGAACAGGAATACGCCGAACATGCCGGCGCCGAGGACCCCGAGGGCTAGGAACGAGCCGCCGCGGTTTCGCTCGCGCACAATCGAGAGCGGCAGCAGCGGATGCTCACTCCTAGCCTGGATCGCGACGAACATCGCAAGCAGCAGCACCCCGCCGGCGAGGAAGCCCACCGTCGCTGAGGAGCCCCAGCCGTGGGTCTGGGCATTGGCCAGGCCGTACACCAGCGCAAACAGACCGCCGGTCGCGGTCAACGTGCCCGGCACGTCGATCCGCGGCTTGACCGCGTTTGACTCCGACCGCAGCAGCGCGAACGCGCCGAGCGCGGCGGGAACCGCGAAGCCTAGGTTCACGAACATGGTCCAGCGCCACGACAGCGACTGGGTCAGCACCCCGCCGAGCAGCAAACCCAGCGCACCAGCGCCTCCCCCGATCGCGCCCCACACCGCGAACGCCTTGCCGCGCTCGCCCGGATCGGTGAACGTCGTCGTGAGCAGCGACAGCGCCGCGGGCGCCAGCAGCGCGGCGAACACGCCCTGCAGCGCACGCGCCGCGACGAGCACATCGAAGCTCTGCGCCGCGCCGCCGACCGCCGACGCGAGCGCGAACCCGATCGCGCCGCCGACAAACGTCCGCTTGCGGCCGAACAGATCGCCGATCCGTCCGCCGAGCAGCAACAGGCTGCCGAACGCCAGCGCGTATGCGGTGATGATCCACTGGCGATTGCCGTTGGAGAAGTGCAGCGCCTTCTGCGCCGAGGGGAGCGCGATGTTCACCACCGTCGCGTCGAGCACCACCATCAGCTGCGCGATCCCAAGGACCGCGAGGATCCACCAGCGCCGTCGCTGGCCACCATCGCTCCCTGCGATGGGCGCGGCGTATTGGGATGTCGTCGTCTGTGCGGACATGAAGACTCCTTGGTCATTCCCGTCCTCTCGATCCGTGCGAGTGGCCCGAGAGGACGAGACGCGGCTACTGCGTGACGAGACAGAGGTGTATCAATCCATGTCACACCTGTCAAGACACAAATGTTGCGTCCTGAGAAAATGACGTCTAAACTGGAGTCAGCAATGCCTGCCCCATCCGACCTCAAGACCGCCCCCCGGTTCGACCGCACCGCGACCGCGATCCTCGACGCCGCCGCGCACGTGTTCTCAGAACAGGGAACCGCTGCGAGTCTGGCTGACGTCGCGGCCGCCGCCGGCGTCAGCCGCGCCACGCTGTATCGCTACTACCCGAACCGGGAAGCGCTGCTAAAGGCCCTGGGTGCGCACGCGCTCACCGAGCTCGCCAGCCGCCTGGACGACGCCGGGTTGGCGCGGGCCACGGTCAAAGAGGCAATCGAGCGACTCGCACGCGCCAACGTGGCGGTCGGCGACCGCTACGCCGTCCTCGTCAACGAGCAATGCACGCCCGACCGAGCCGACGCAGACCGACTCGTCGGCGCGCCCATGCAAGCGGTGTTCGAACGCGGAATCGCCAGCGGCCAGCTCCGCCAAGACCTCCCCGCCGACGTACTACTGGAGCTCTTCGCCGGCACGATCATGGCCGCCATCAAGCTCACCCAACGCCAGCAACTCGGCGTCGAAGAAGCAAGCGCAGCCGCAGCGAGCGTGTTCCTGGACGGTGCGCGACCGCGATAACTCGAAAACGCCAAGCCGACCCTGAACCCACTCTCCCGGAGTGCGCGCGGATGACGCTCGAGCGGCACCGCAGATGATGTCTAGCGCGCTCGCCGCCCGCCCGGCAGCCGACCGCACGCGGAGCAATCGAGAGCCTCCAGCGAGCTGGCCTGTTCACGCGCGCCGAGGACCCGGCCGACCGCAGCGCCAAGCGCCGAGCGCTCGCAACTTCACGACGCGAAGGAAGCACCCTGCCCTCGGAGACAGACCCGCTTTCGCCCTGCCGCAGGTGCTAGCGGCAGCACTGCCCAATGACTGGAATGCGCGGATTGCAAGAGCCTCGGTATGCCGCGCCACCCGCTGGGTCCCTTCAGCTCAGAAACGAAAGCGGTACGCACCGCCGGCCTGGACCCCGCGCATGCATCGGTGGGGATTCAAGAGGGAGCGGCTCGTTTCCGGTCTCAGAAAATCCAGCATCGAGGCGACCGCGTCATCCCGGCGTGGGCTGTGAGGGCCGGCTTGGCCCGCCCGGCCCCCGACTGTCACGGCAGGGCGCGCCGGGGGAGGACCCGTACTCCCCCGGCTCCAGTCAGCGCCGCTTGAAGATGCCCGCCTGGGAGGCGTCGCGCCCTTTCGCGGGCTGCTCAGCGCCGTGTGGTAGTCGCAGATCGCCACCAGCGGCGCCTGGTCGAGCGCCTGCCGGCAAAACCACCCGCGCACCTGGCGGCGGTGCAGGTAGCCGCGGGCGGCGTGCCGCGCCTTGCGACAGCTGACCGGCCCGCTCAGGACCTTGACCGAGTAGTGGGAGCTGATCGCACCGCACGACCGCGCCCTCCCGGCCGCCGCCGGGCTCGTAGCGCTCGCCGGCGCGGCCACGGCCAGCACGATTCCTGCGCACGCCACCGCCCAAGCCGGGCGCCTCAGGCCCATTTGCACGCGCCCACGCTACTGCCCGCGCCTCGTTCGGCGCACGAATTGTGACCCAATTGTTACCCAGGGGCGGCCAGAAGGCCGTTCACGACGAAGGCCACCTTGCGGTGGCCTTCGAGGTCTCGGTCGGCCGGTGTGCGGGGCTTTTTACGGCCCCACGCCTTGGTCGGCCTCGATAGCGGGGGCGGGATTCGAACCCGCGACCTTCGGGTTATGAGCCCGACGAGCTACCAGACTGCTCCACCCCGCGGCGGTCTAGGAACTATACCAATCGCGGCGTCCAAGAGCCCACGTTCAACGAGCCAATATCGACCCGTGCGCGCCCCGCTCGCCCGCCTTGCGCTGCCCCGAGCATCCCGGCAATAGGATCGCCTCCAGTGCGGATCGGCGTGGTCGACATCGGCACCAACTCGACGCGCCTGCTGGTCTGCGACGTCGGCCCTGCGGGCGTGACCGACATCGAGCGTCGATCCGAGGTCACCCGCTTGGGAGAGCAGCTCGAGGCCAACGGCTCCCTAGCCGAGCGGGCGGTGGAGCGGGTCTTTGCCGTGCTGGCCGACTATCGCCAGGCGATCGAGCGCCACGCCTGCCAGCAGGCGGTGGCGGTACTCACGAGCGCGGCCCGGGATGCGGCCAACGGGCCGTGGTTCACCGCCGAGATCGAGAGGCGGTTCGGTCTCTGCGCCCGGATCATCTCCGGCGATGAGGAGGCCCAACTCACCTACTTGGGGGCGATGAGCGAACGCTCGGCAGCCGCCGGCCCGGCGGCCGTGTTCGACATCGGTGGGGGCTCGACCGAGGTGATCGTCGGCCGTGGGCGACAGCCCGCCTTTCACGTATCGATGCCCATCGGCGTGGTTCGTCTCACCGAGCGCCACATCCACTCGGACCCACCGCCCCCCGATGAGGTCCGGCGGCTGGCCGACGACGCCCGGGGGGCGGTCGCCCGGCTGGTCCCCGGCTCGGTCCGCGAGCAAGTGATTACCGCAGTAGCCGTGGCGGGCACGGCGACCTCGGCGGCGGCGATGGACCTAGAGCTCGAGCCCTACGACCACGACCGGGTCCACGGCCACCGCCTCGAGCGCGGGGCGGTCGAGCTGCTTTTGGCCCGCATGGCCGCCATACCCGAGGCCCAGCGCCGCCAGGTCCCTGGTCTACATCCCGATCGGGCGCCGACGATCGTGGCCGGACTGGCGATCCTGCTCGAGCTACTTGGCGCGTGCGGGCTCGAGTCGGTCGAGGTCTCCGAGCACGACATCCTGCGCGGGGCGGCCCTGATCGCCGCCGGCGAGCAGGCCCCTACCTAGTTTTGGGGCCGGCCTGGACGGATGTCTGATTGCCATCGCTTGACAGACCGTCGATACTTCCGGCGTCGGCAAAGGGTTTCGTGCCAGTGGCGCGAACGCTTTGGCGGCACATAGGTTCGAGCGTAGCCGCATCGAATCGGCGCCTCCCGCCGCTCGAGCCACCCTAACCGGCCCTTTCATGGCACGTACCCCTGCCCGTCCTGACGGGGCCAAATTTGGAAGCCGCCTTCGGGCGGCTTCCATCTCTTAACCACCCGCGCGGGGCGGGGGCACATCGCCCGGCGCCTGAAGTTCCCCGCCACCCCGGCTCGCCGGCGCCGATCGCGATCCGCTCAGCCGACGATGACCTTCCCCGTCATGCCCGGGTGGATCGTGCACACGTAGTTGTAGGTGCCCCTCGCCCTAAAGCGCAGGGTGTAGGTGCCCATGGCCTTGGTCGGGCTGCGAAAGCCAGAGCCGACCACGTTGTGCACAATCGACCCGTCGCGCCACCGCCAGGTCACGGTGCCGCCGACGCGAATGTGAGCCGTGCGGGGATGAAACGCGATGTGCTTGAGGATTACCGATCGCGAGCGGGCGGCCACGGCGCCGCCGGAGGCCGCCTGGGCGGGGACGATCGCCGCCGCCGCGACGAGGGCGACGCACAGCGCAATGCGGATCGCGGACTTGGTCATGGGGCTCCTTTTCGTTGTCTTCCCTCCTAAGAACACGTCAGCCTCCTCGCCTGGTGCGCCGCTTCCAATCGGACCATCGTCTTAAGACGCACGCGACGGCGCCGAAGCGGCGCACAGCCACCCCCGGTGCATCGATCAGGCCAGGTTTGACTTGCGCGGATAGACGACGGCGGGATCGGTGAGCACGTTGACCAGTGCCGGACGCTCGGCCGAGAAGGCCCGCTCGATCGCCGGCGCCACGTCGCCGGGGCGCTCCACCAGCTCCCCGTGGCAGCCCAGGGCCTCGACCATCTGGTCATAGCGCGTGGCCGGCCGCAGCTCGGCCGCGACCGAGTAGCCGTAGAGGAACTCCATCGGATGCTTCTCCAGCGCCCAGATCCCGTTGTTTCCCATCACCGCCACGACGTTGACGCCGTGGCGCGCGAGGGTGTCGAACTCGAGGCCCGAGAAGCCGAAGGCGCCGTCGCCGAGGAGCAGCACCACCTGGCGCTCGGGGCGCGCGAGCTTGGCCGCCAAGGCGTAGCCCGGGCCGGCGCCCAGGCACCCGTAGGGCCCGGGGTCAAGCCAGCACCCCGGCTCGTAGGAGTCGATCACCCGCCCGGCGTAGGAGACGAAGTCGCCGCCGTCACCGACCACGATCGCGTCGCGGTCGATCACCTGCTGCAGCTCGGCGTATACCCGCATGGGGTGAAGCGGAGCCCGCTCGTCGGCGAGCTCGGCGCCCTCGACCGCCCGCTTCTCGGTCTCCGCGACGCGCAGCTGATCGATCCACTCCTGGGAGGAAAGCGCTCCGCCGCCAGCGGCTTCGCGCAGGTCAGACAGCGTCGCGGGCAGGCCGCCGTACAGCTCGGCCGCGACCGCGCGGGGGTGCGGGCGCTCGGGCCGGCCGACGTCGATAACCACGATCTCGGTCTCCTCGCCGAATGAGCCGCCGAACCCGAGCCGAAAGTCCATCGGCACCCCGCACACCAAGGCCACGTCGGCGCCTTTGAGCGCGGTCCCCCGCGTCCGGGAGAAGAACAGCTCGTGGTCGGCCGGCACGCACCCGCGCGCCAGCCCGTTGAGGAAGACCGGGATCCGCAGCTCCTCGATCAGCTCGGACAGGGCGCGCTCGCCGTGTCCCCAGTACAGGTCGGTTCCCGCCATCACCACCGGGCGCCGGGCCCGCCGCAGCAGCTCCGCCGCGCGCTCGAGCTGCGCTCCCTCGGCGGCGGGGAGGGCGGCGGGGTCGGGCAGCCGGGCCGGAGGCTCGCCCTCGGGCGCCTCGCTGAACACGACGTCGAGCGGAAAGTCGACGAACGACGGGCCGAACGGGGGGGTGAGCGCGGCGCCCAGCGCCCGATCGACCAGACCGGGGATGGCCGAGGTCTCCGGCGCGGTGCCGGCAAAGCGGGTGACCGGCTCCACGAACGGCACGTGGTCGATCTCCTGCAGCGAGCCCTGACCCCAGCGCATCGCCGGGGCGCGGCCCCCCAGCACGAGCATCGGCGAGTGGTTCTGCAGCGCCGAGGCCATCGCGCTCATGCCGTTGGTCACCCCGGGCCCCGCCGTAAGCGCCGCTACCCCCGGGGTACGGGTGACCTTGGCCCAGCCCTCGGCGGCGAACGCCGCCGCCTGCTCGTGGCGGACGTCGACGATGCCGATTCCCTCCTCCCGACACCCGTCGAAGATCGAGAACAGGTGACCGCCCGAAAGCGTGAACAGCGTGGTTACACCGTGGGCCTTTAGGCGCCGAGCCACCAGACGCCCGCCGTGAAACGCCTGGTCGGAGGTCTCCGCCCGAGCCGGCTGCGCGGAGGCGGCTCGCTGCGCGGGCGCGGTCGACATCGGCGAAACCCTACCCGGCGCCGCCCAAGCCGACCTCGGTCCGCGCCGCGTCGGCCTCCACCCTGGCCTGGTCGACCTCGCCCACCTCGGCGGCGGCGGGAAGGAGCGCCCGCGGCGCGTAGAGCTGGACACGCTCGGCCTTGCCCTTGAGCTGCACCGTGGGCCGGGGTTCCCAGCCCCCATGGTCGCGCTCGAGCAGGCAGCGCGTGGCCTCGGTGATCAGCAGCTCGTCGCCGGTCTGTCGCGTCACCGCCTCCACGCGCGAGGCGGTGTTCACCGTGTCGCCGATGACCGTGAACTCGAGCCGTCCTCCGCCTCCGATGGTCCCGGCCATGACCGGCCCCGAGCTGACGCCGATGCCGATCCGCAGCTCCTCGCCGTAGGCGCGGCGCACGATCTCGACGATCTCCAGCGCGGCGCCCACGGCGCAGTCGGCGTGGTCGGGGCGGCGATCGGGCGCCCCGAAGACCCCCAGCAGCCCGTCGCCGACGAACTTGTTCGCGTGCCCGCCGCGGCGAATCAGGATGGGCACGATGCGCTCGTAGAAGCCATTGAGCCGCCTGACCACCTCGCTGGCGCTCGAGCGCTCGGCAAACGCGGTGAACCCGCGAATGTCGACGAACAGCACGGTGACCTCGACGTCCTCGCCCGCCAGATGGGCGCCCTCCTCGATCACGCGGTCGGCGAGCGCCGGGTCCACGAAGGCGGCAAACGCCTCGTGCAGCCGCTCGCGCTCTCCCAGGCCGACGACCATCTCGTTAAACGAGGCGGCCAGCTCGCCGGTCTCATCGGTGGAGATCACCGGCACACGCACGTCGTAGTCGCCCGCCTTGACGCGCTCGGTGGCCTCCCCCAGGTCGTGAATCGGCTCGAGGATCGAGCGCGAGAGCAGGACGGTGAGCTCGAAGGAGATCGTGAAGGCCACGGCCAGGGTGACCAGGATGTCCACGCCCAGGTTGGACAGGTGCGCCTGGCCCGGGTGCGAGAGCCCGGAGACGATCACCCCGGTGATCACGTTGATGACCGGCAGCGTGGCCAGGAGCTTGATCCCCAGCGGCATGCGCACCGCCCCGATGTCCACGCCCAGCGGCAGATCGCCGGACACCCGCTCCAGCACCGGGCGCATGATCAGCTCCATGATGAAAAAGCGCAGGATGATGCCGTAGGCGAGCACCACGCCGGCGCCGGCCAGCAGGATCAGAAAGCCGTACCAGGGGAGCCCGAGCTCGAGCGTGATGAACAGGGCCACCGGTACCAGGTTCAAGGCCAGCGCCATCCGTGACCGGTTGCGCAGGAACCGGACCGGCAGGCCGGCCAGCGCCTGCCAGGCCGCCACCGATGTCCGCTGGTCGCGCTGTCCGCGCAGCCAGGGATCGGCGGGCGCCAGCAGCCGGAAGGCGACGCGCAGGCCGATTGCGTTCTCGATCAGGACCACGGCCTGGGAGAAGACGACGATGGCCACCAGCTGCCGGGTAGAGAGCGCCTGGTAGAGGCTGAGCAGTCCCACGCCCCCGAGGACCACTATGTGACCGAGCTGAAACTGGGCCACCAGCGCCAGGCGCGGATAGCGCCGCCCGAGCTTGCCATAGGTCCAGCGCAGGGGCTTGCGCATCAGCCCCATCGGCGAGATCTCGCGCTTCCAGGTCTTCATCCCCAGGGCAGTGTGATGGTCGGCGCCCGGACATGCCAGTCCCGCCCCACCCTCCGCACGGGGCGGGGCCGGTCAGCCGTCGGGGTCGGCGGGGCCGGTCAGCCGTTGGGGTCCGAACGCCCGGCCGCCGGCTCGACCACCGCGTTGGGGCCGGGCGACGGCGGGGTCGAGGCGGGCCCGTGCACCGAGCGCCACAGCAGGCGGTCCTCGGACCGCTGAGTGATCTGGTCTAGGCCGCGAAAGCGAAGCCCCCGCGCCGCGGCGCCGCTGGCCGGCGTCGGATTGACCTCGAGCAGGCTGACCTTGGCGGAGATCGTGCTGTACGGGGCGGCGTTGTCGGCAGTGGACGAGAAGGCGTCGTACATCGGGGTGGCCAGCCCGTCATAGAGCCCCAGCGGCTCCATCCCCAGGATCAGCTCCATCGAGCGGATCATCGACGGCATGTCATAGCGGGTGTGGACGACCGCGGCCGGCCGGGTGTACGGGCTGATGACCAGGTCCACCGTGCGGTGGGCGTCCACGTGGTCGGCGCCGTCCTGGGAGTCGTCCTCGGTCACGAAGATCGCCGACGACGGCCACACCGAGGAGTGGGTGATGGCGTCCACGATCTGCCCCAGCCCCAGGTCGTTGTCGGCCACCATCGCCCGCGGCGTGTAGGCACCGGGGTCGAGCACCCGCGTGTGGTCGTTGGAGAGCACCAGGTAGTTGAAGGCGGGGACGTTGCCGGCCGACAGCTGGGAGGCAAACCGGCTCTTGAAGCAGTCGGCTCGCGACTCGGACCCGGGCGGGGCCCCCAACGGCACGCTGGCGTCGAACACCGTCTGTCCGGTGACGGCGTCCTTGCCGATCGAGGCGTCGTTGGGGTAGCACGAGCCCAGCGCTGTGCTCGCGCCGCCGAGCCCCTCGCCCAGGTCCGAGTTGGCGAACTTCTGATCCACCTGCTGGTTCTCGGCCTGGGTGCGGTCCTGGTCGGGGAACGGCACCACGCCGGCGATCGCCTCGCCGTAGTTGAAGTAGGAGATCCCCTGGCGCTGGGCCTGGTCGAACAGGAAGCCGTTGGCCGGCCACGTCACCGCGTAGACGCCGAAGTCGTACGGGCGGCCCCGGCTGGCGTAGTTCTGAAACCAGTTCTTGTGCACGTAGTCCGAGGTGCTGGCCGCGCTGGTCCAGAAGTGGCCGTCGATCGACGCCTCCGAGTTGGCGTAGAAGTGGTCGACCAGGGGGAAGCGCTGGACCAGCGCGTGCGCGTTGGGCGTGACGCCGGACCCGAACAGCGTGAGTCTCGGATCGCCGTCGCCGCGTGGGTCGTCCCCCAGCACCTGGTCGTAGGTGCGGTTCTCGCGCACGATGTAGAAGACGTGCTTGATCGGACCGCCCGCGCGCAGCGGCGTGCCGGCCGGCGGCGACTGGGAGTTGGTCGGGCGCTGCTGGGCGTCGGCCACCCCTTCCAGGCCGGCCAGCGCGGCGTCGGAGGGATAGGCGCCGATCCCCGCCGCTCCGATGTTCAGCAGCGGCAGGTACTGGGTGGCGTTGATGTTGTCGTCGGAGTCCTGGGGCGTGTCGGGTTGGGGACCTCGGGGATTGGGCCCCGTCCCCAGCGCCTTGGCGGACACGTACAGCAGCTTGGCGCAGGTAGCCGGCTGGGCCGGGGCCGGCCGGCGCGGCTTGGGATGGCGCTTGCGCTTCTTCTTGGGCTTCTTGCGGCGGCGCCGGTGGGTGCGCTTGTGCCTGGCCTTGGACTTGGCGGAGGCCCCGGCGCGGGGGCGGGCGTGCTTGTGCCGGGCGGCGCGGGGGCGGGCCTGCTTGTGCCGGGCGGCGCGCCGGCGCTTGTGCCGGCGCTTCTTCTTGCGCTTCTTCTTGCGGTGCTTGGCCGGTTTCTTGCGCGCCGGCGCCTTGGCGGCGGCGCATGCGCCCGGGGTGGCCGGGGCGACCTGGACGTCAGTCGGATACTGGGCGGTGGGGATCCGTCCCAGCAGTGTCCACGCCGCCGCGCCGGCGTGGTCGGGGAGGGCAAAGGCGCTGATCTCATCCCCCCCACCCTCGGCCACGAGCAGCTCGTGGCGTTTGGCGTCGACGGCCAGGGCGTCGGGGGCGGTGCCCAGGCCGGGACCGCGTTCCACGGTCAGCGTCCGCTCGAGATGGCGGGCCGCGGCATCGATGACCGCCACCTCGTCGGAGTTGGTGACCGTGACGTAGATCCGGTCTGCGGTGGGATCGGCGAGCAGCGCTTCGGGGTGGGAGAGGTGTCCGCCCACCTGGATGTCGCCCACCTTGGTTCCGGCGCGCAGGTCGATGATCGAGACGGTCCCCGGCGTCTCGTTGGACACATAGCCGAAACGACCATCACGGCCGATCGCGGCGCCGTAGGGGTAGTTGCCCGTCTTGACGTAGCGCACGGAGCCATCGGCGATGTTGATCACCGCCGCCGCCGCGGCCAGGTTGAGCGGCACCAGCACGGTCGAGCCGTCGGGCGAGACGGCGAGCCGATCGGGCCAGGACAGCGGTGTGGAGTCGGTGGGCGGAAAGTTCTGGGGGGGCGGGGTTCCCAGGGGAAGCAGCGAGGCGATTGCTTGCGGCGCCTTGGTCCCCGCCGGCGGGGGCACGTCGATCTGATGGTCAAAGGTGGCTGCCCCGCTGGCCCGGTCGTAGCGGAAGACCAGCACCGTGTCGCCCTTGAGCCCCGGCGTGTTCGGCGGCGACTTTTCCGCGGCGTGCGTAGAGTCCGCCACCCCCGAGACGTAGACCAGCGGATGGACGGGATCCATGGCGATGCCGCCCGAGGCGCCGGCCAAGCGCACGGTCTGGACCACGGCGCCGCCGGTGACCGAGACGATGCGAATGTCGTTTATGCCCCGACCGGTGGAAACCGTCCAGTAAAAGCGCCCGTCAGGGGTGACCGCGCCGCCGGTAGGAAAGTTGCCCAACGCCGAGAGCGATCCGAACGGGTGCAGCTGCCGACCGTTGTTGAGCAGCCCGCGGTCGGGCCCGATGCGTCCGTCGGGGAAGCTGTCGGCGTGGGCCGCAGGCGCCCCGAGCAGCGCCAGCGCGGCGAGGGCGCTCGCCACTAGCGACCGCAGCGGCAGCGACCACCCCCAGGGCATGGGATGAAGGTAGCGGAGGTCCGACCGCCCGCGCGCTAACAAGCGGTGAAGCCGGGAAGGCGCGCGGCTACTTGGAGTAGTCGTCGGGTCCGAGGTTGACGAAGCGGTGGGGGTTGCCCGGGTAGGGGATCACGCCCTGCTCGAAGCATCCGACCACCGCGGAGTCGGTGGGGCCGGTGGACTCGTGGGGCAGCTGATCGCCGTGCGACTCGGTGTTCTTGCAGTCGAACGAGGGGATGATGAAGCCGTGGGCGCCCTTGGTCGGGGTGTCGGCCAGGCTGACGCCGGCCTGGTAGGCGTTGCCGCGGTTGGAGGGAATGCGGTTGGGGAAGATGCCCGCCGTCTCGGGTCCGCCGGGGCCCACCTGGCGCAGGTAGTGCCCGAGCGAGCCCTGGCCCTGGAGCACCCCCGGAGCGCCGGGCAGAGGCGAGGTTTGCACCGTGGGTGCCCCGCTGTTGGAGATGAAGTCGCCGGTGTTCCACTGGTTGAACTCCAGCCAGCGCAAGATCGGGTTTAGCTGCGCCAGGAACGGATCCAGGGCCGCCAGCAGCGGGGTGGTGCCGCGCAACAGATCGCGCAACGCGGGCAGCCCCTTCTTGGACGCCGTGATCAGCGGGTCCAGATTGTGGAAGAACTTCTTTAGGTCCGGCGCCAGCGCACGCACGTCCCTGAGGGTGGGCACCAGATCGTGCAGCACCGGACGCAGCGCCCGGATCAGCGGCCGGGTGTTGCGCGAAAACGACTCCAGCTTGGCGTAGGTAAAGCGCGACTCGTCCAAGAACGTGGGGAAGATCCGAAACGTCTCGGCCAGCGCATTCTGCTGCGAGGAGGTCGCGTCAAAGACGTTCCCGGAATTGACGATCAAATTGTGAAGCTGCGCCCGATTCTGATTCAGCGCCCCGAACACCACCCCCGTATTGCGGATCAGCAGCGACAGCGACCCCGACTGGGCGTTTAGCACGTCCAACAGCCGCTTCCCGTCGGCCACGAACGGCGGCAGGTTCCCAAACGCATCCGAGACATCCTGGCCATGGCCATTGGCCCCCCCAGCCAGATCCTGCTGCCAACCCTGAAACGCCGCCCGCGTGGTGGGATCAAACGCCTGCAGCACCTGGTCTAAGTACTGGTTGTCCTTGACCTGCACGTTGGAGAGCATCCCGTTCTCGCGGATCGTCGGAGAAGACCTAGTCCCCGGCGTGAGCTCCACGAACGTCTCCCCCAACAACGTCTTCTGGCGCAAGATCGCCTGAGCGTCCTTATGGATCGGAGCAAACCGCGGATCGACCTCGATCGTCGCCAACGTCCGATTCCCCGGCTTGTACAGATCCTTCTTGACCACCTTGCCTACCGGAATCCCCGCCGTGCGCACATCCGCCTGCAACCCCAACTGCACCGCCTGAGGAAACGCGATCTGCAACCGATACCCCTTCGGCTTGAGCGGCACCGCCCCACCAAACGACAACCACAAAAACAACAACAACCCAAAACACGACAAGGCGAACCCCGCCATCAGCAGCAAGCGGGGCCAAGTAGGCGCCTGCTTTTGCATAGCCCCTCCGGCTCAGGCGCTCGGTGTCGCGGTGCCGATCAAGCGTCTACTTGGAGTAGTCGTCGGGTCCGAGGTTGACGAAGCGGTGGGGGTTGCCCGGGTAGGGGATCACGCCCTGCTCGAAGCATCCGACCGTGGCTGACCCGGGCGTTCCGTTGCCCTCGTCGGGCAGCGTGTCGCCCATCGAAGGCGTGTTCTTGCAGTCGAAGGAGGGGATGATCATGTGCGTGCCCTTGGTCGGGGTGTCGGCCAGGCTGACGCCGGCCTGGTAGGCGTTGCCGCGGTTGGAGGGGATGCGGTTGGGGAAGATGCCCGCCGTCTCGGGTCCGCCGGGGCCGACCTGGCGCAGGTAGTGCCCGAGCGAGCCCTGGCCCTGGAGCACCCCCGGAGCGCCGGGCAGGGGGACGGTCTGGGTGAGGCCGGCGGCGCCGTTGGAGATGAAGTCGCCGGTGTTCCACTGGTTGAACTCCAGCCAGCGCAAGATCGGGTTTAGCTGCGCCAGGAACGGATCCAGGGCCGCCAGCAGCGGGGTGGTGCCGCGCAACAGATCGCGCAAC
>Ga0209577_10000120_pt1 | contig 72539 bp, 70 predicted proteins | sample GraSoiAngelo_109_FD_185874 | JGI IMG/M metagenome (GOLD analysis project Ga0209577, IMG submission 185874) | Grasslands soil microbial communities from the Angelo Coastal Reserve, California, USA - 14_0903_12_20cm (SPAdes) (version 2) | ecosystem: Environmental > Terrestrial > Soil > Grasslands... | reverse complement strand
CAACGTAGCAGAGCACTCGCGACCAAGAGGTGCCCTTCCGGACAGTGGCCATTAGTACATGTACCTGCTGGCAGTGGTGACGTGGGAACGGGTGAACGCCCCTGCCTGTCCGCTCCCGTAGGGCACGATTGTCCTAATATTCCCACCGGATTCGGAAGCCTGGGTCAACGACCCCGGAGTTGTTCATCTAGGTAGCCGCTATCGTGGGACATAGATAGATGGCTTAGTTAGGGTGAAGGATAGATGGCTTAGGCTTAGGGTGAAGGATAGATGGCTAGGGTGAAGCCGTGGGTGACCGCTGTGTCCGGTGCGGACCTCTGTCCGCGCGTGTTAGCCATGATTCAGCACAATCCAGCGCAGACATCAAGACAGCGGCGACCGTACAGCCCTGTCACGACAGAAGCATGCCAGGGAATCTCTATTTTTGCTTGATGACCAGTTCGCCGTTCTCGACGCGCACGTCGTTGACGAAGTCGGGCAGCTTCAGACGATCGCGCTGCTCCATCATTTTCTTCTGCAGTGCGCTGTTGACTAGTGAGACGGGGACATTCAGATCGCCCACCTTGAACTCGGTAGGGTCGAAGGTGGCGTATCCATCTTTGGAGCCGAGGTGACCACCCACGGTAATGTAAACCTTCTTGCCGCCGACTTCGCTCACGAACTGCCCGCGCACGATGTTACCCTCAAAACTGATGATCGGCTCCTGCAGGCTGGCCGGATCTAGCGATCCCGGGCCGACCTTGGCGGCCGGGTTGGGAGAATTGCCGGAATTGGGAGCGGCAGCCGGCGTCGAAGGTGCGGGTACGGCACCGGCCGCTTGGGCAATGGCAGCTCCAATCTCGTTGGCGGTCAGATGCACCTCTGATCCGGTTTGTCCCTGAGCTTGCGCCTGCTGCAATTGGTCTACTTTCGCCTGAAAGGATTGTGCATTAGCAGCTATGGCGGCGGGAGCCTGGGGTGGCGCTACCGGATTGGGTTTCTTAAGGGCAAGGACAAGAGCGAAAACGGAGATCACGAGGGTCGCAATGCTGATCGCGCGGCTAAGCGTTATCCTCTCAAGGTTCTCGGACGTGCCCCAGGTGTGCATGCGCTCCGCACCAGTATCTGAGCATTCGGGGCGAGGGTGTATATGACGAAAGGAGGTGAACGTCTGGAGCGTTCGGTTTGTGGTTCGGGGCAGCCCGTCTGTGTCGTCCCTGGCGGGAGTTAGTGCAGTTTTTCCCGCCTTACCGGGCTGACGGGGGGCGCCGCTGCGCGGCCCGAGCGGGGAGGGGATGTTTTGCGTTGACCTCTACCACGTTCACATGCATCAAGAGGGCTGAGCACAGCCCGGTCTATGCCCGAGACCCGACCGCGTTGCTCGATCAGGGGGCCGGCTGGAGTGGCCCGCACGGCCGGGGGGGGTCCGAGACCCCGCGCCGCCCCACCACCAATGGTTTCTATTCCAGCTTCTTAGAGAGCAGGTCATTGACTAGCTTTGGGTTAGCCTGGCCATTGGTGGCTTTCATGATCTGGCCGACGAAGAAACCCATGACCGTCTTCTTGCCCGCTCGGTACTGCTCGACCTGCCTAGGGTTGATCGCGATCACCTCGTCTATCATCTTCTCAATAGCAGAGGAATCGGTAATCTGCTGAGGTTTCTCTTTCCCGTAGACCGCCGGGAAGTCCTGGTTCCGCTCGAAACAAAGGTCATATAGATCCTTGAGGATCTTGCCCGAGATTGCGCCGGACTCCACCAGGTCGGCCGAGAGGGCCACCCCTTTCATGGAGATTGGCGACTGCTCAATTTCCAGGCCTTTGGCTTTGAGGCGTCCCAGGAGTTCACTCTGGACGAGGTTGGCAACACGCTTGGGATTCTTGGCTGCGGCGGCAGCTTCTTCAAACTGATCGGCCAGGTTCTTAGTGGCGGTGAGCACACCGGCATCGTATTCCGTGATGCCGTACTCCCGAACCATGCGGGCTCGCCGCGCCTCCGGAAGCTCGGGAAGACGCTCGGCGATCTGCGCCTTCCACTTCTCGTCCACGACGAGGGGCAAAAGGTCGGGCTCCGGGAAGTAGCGGTAGTCGTGCGCCTGCTCTTTCGAGCGCATGGCGTAGGTCTTGCCTTGGTTGGCGTTGTAGAGGCGAGTTTCCTGGGAGATCATTCCGCCCGCTTCAAGCACGTCGATCTGGCGCTCAATCTCGTACTCCAGCGCCTGGCGGATGAAGCGGAAGGAATTCACGTTCTTGACTTCGGTTTTTGTCCCGAACTGCTTTTGTCCGCGGGGACGAACGCTCACGTTGGCATCGCAGCGCAGCGAACCTTCTTCCATATTGCAGTCGCTCACACCGGTGTAGAGGATGATTTCCTTCAGGCGAGTGAGATAGTCGTAGGCTTCATCGGGCGACGAAATATCGGGCTCACTGACAATCTCAATCAGGGGCACGCCGCTGCGGTTCAAGTCGATTGCGGTTTTCTCGGCGGCATCCGGAAATCCTTCGTGCAGGCTCTTGCCCGCGTCCTCTTCGAGGTGGAGGCGCGTGATACCGATCTTCTTGGACCCCCCGCCGTTGGTTTTGATCTCGATGAAGCCGAATTCGGCCAACGGCTTGTCGTACTGGGAAATCTGGTAGCCCTTGGGCAGGTCGGGATAGAAGTAGTTCTTGCGGGCAAAGATTGAGGTCTCGTTCACCCGGCAGTTCAGCGCCATCGCGGCCAACACCGCGAACTCAACCGACTTGCGGTTCAGCACCGGGAGTGCGCCCGGCATACCCAGGCAAACAGGGCAAACGTTCGTATTGGGCGGCTCGCCGAAGCGGGTTGAGCAGGAGCAAAAAATCTTCGTGACGGTCAGAAGCTGGACGTGGACTTCCAGGCCGATTACGGGCTCGTACCTGGCGCGAGCAGCAACAGAAGTGTCCGGCGAGGTGACCATCAGTGGTGATTATATCGTTTGGGTCGGAACGGCAACCGCTAAAGCTGGGGTTTGTAATCCCGAGCTGCGTCCCCTCGAGTGCGCTCGGGGCAGGCTCTCGCCCGCGGCCGCGGACGGCTCGGAATGACAGACCTCTGGGTGTGGATGAATAGGCCTAATTCGACCTGGTCGGCGGGGCGCTCAGGTACTTCTCCATGGGAATCTCAAAATACATGAGTTCGTCGCCTTTGTCGTTGCGCACGCCAGTCAAGTAGAAGTGCGCTCCGGCCAGCGGTGTGGACATCCCGGCAACATCGAAGAAGAGAAATCCTGACTGGGTTGAGTGTGGCTCAACCGCCTTGGCGTTGAACCCGGCGTTCTGGATCTCATCGAGCGCTTTTGGACTCACCGCCCCTTTAATTTTCTTACGGGGAAAAGGCAGTGGCGATAAAGGGACGTCGGCGCGCGACGGATGGGAGAGCCGGCGATATATGTCATCGCTATCGGCAGGCGAGATTTTGGCCCGATCCACCGTGACGAGCTGAGCTTTCATGCCGGAGAGGGAAATGGGCTGCTCCGAATCGTTGGTGACGATAACCAATATCGGAAGCAGGCCTTCCTGGCGGTAGTTGATGGTAAAAATTTGGGCCTTGTCGGGCATGTCGTAGGGATCGACCGCTACGGTCACGGCCTCGTCCTTATGTTGATCGTGCGCAGGATAGCTGACGGCCGACTTGGCGGCCGGTCTTACAAACTCTTTGGCGGCAAAACCAAGGACCGCAGGCGTGAGGGCGCAGGCAATGATCGCGAGGCGGTGGCTGACGGCCCTTCGGTGAGCATGATCTTGCATAGCTTCATTATAGGATGCAAAGCGGCGCGCCCTTGGTGCCTCGGCGGGACGCGACGGTTAGAATGTCCCTTCCCATGTACTGGCTTTATAGTGCGCTGCTGGCACTCGGGCTCCTGGTGACCTTGCCGTATTGGCTGCTGCACATGCTCCGCCATGGAAAATACCGTTCGGGTCTGGCGGAGCGCCTGGGGAAAGTTCCGCAACGCCTGAGGATTCCAGAAGCGGCGATCATCTGGGTCCATGCGGTGTCGGTTGGCGAGGTGCTGGCGGTCAGCCGGCTGATCACGGAAATGGGGGCACGATTGCCGCGATATCATGTGGTGGTTTCAACTACGACCGATACGGGTCAGAAGCTCGCTCGCGAACGCTTCGGGGAGGGCAACGTATTTTATTTCCCGCTGGATCTCGCCCTCGCCATTGCGCCTTATCTCGAGAAGGTTCGGCCGCGGCTGGTCGTGGTTGCGGAAACGGAATTGTGGCCCAATTTCTTTCGGCTGGCCAAACGAAGTGGCGCCAAGCTGGCAGTGGTTAATGCGCGCATTTCCGATCGCTCGTTCTCGGGATACTGCCGGTTCCGATTCTTGTTGACCGAAGTGCTGACGCAAATTGATCTTTTCCTTGCGCAGACGGACACGGACCGCAGGCGGCTAGTGGAGATGGGAGCCCCGACGGAGCGAGTGCAAGTCAGCGGGAACTTGAAATTCGACGTCGCGGCTCCCAGTCTGCCCGCGATTGCGGCCAGCTTGCGGGCAGCGTTCGAACGCACCAGCGCTGGTCCCGTCATCGTAGCCGGAAGCACGATGGAAGGAGAGGAACCGCTGCTGCTGCGCGCTTTCGAGATCGTGCGCGGCAGCCATCCTAAGGCCGTAATGATTCTCGCGCCCCGGCACCCGGAACGATTCGAGCCAGTTGCCGAGCTGCTGGCGGCCTTGAATATTCCTTTTTGGCGGCGCACGCTGTGGAGCGGCGAAGACCTGGGCGGCAGTGTTTTGTTGCTGGACACGATCGGGGAACTGGCCGCTATTTACCTTCTGGCGCATCTTGCCTTCGTGGGCGGAAGTCTGGTGGAGCACGGCGGCCACAACATTCTCGAGCCCGCGCAGTATGGGGTGGCCGTGGTGGTTGGCCCCCACTACGGGAACTTTCGCGACATGGTGGACCTGTTCCGCGCCGCGGATGCGATTCGGGTGGTCGGGCCGGCGGAGCTTCCTTTGTGTTTCGTTGACCTGCTTTCGAATGAGGCGGAACGGACAGCCCTTGGTCGGCGGGCGCAAGCCACGGCCCGCCGCCAGACGGGGAGCACCGAGCGCACACTGAGAGCCCTGGAAGCGCTGCTCCTATCCGACGAAACGGTGGCGATTAATTCGTCAAAACCATGAACCCACTCGCCTCGATTTTTGCAGCCGGGGTGCACCTACGCAACGCGCTCTACGATCGCGGCAGGTTGCCGCAGCGGCGGCTGCAAGGACCGACCATCAGCGTAGGAAACCTGTCGGTGGGCGGTTCCGGGAAGACGCCCTTTGTCCTGCTACTTGGGGAGCTGCTGAAGACGCGGGGGGTGAAGTTTGACGTGCTGTCCCGCGGCTACGGCCGCGAGACTCGAGGGGTCCTCCTAGTGGAGGCGAGTGGTTCAAGCCGCGATTTTGGAGACGAGCCTTTGCTGATCGCACGCCGTCTGGGGTTGCCGGTTGTTCTCGGTGAAGACCGGTACGAAGCCGGAGTGTTTGCGGAGAAGAAGTTTGGTCCACAGTTTCACATTCTCGATGACGGGTTCCAGCATCGCGCCCTGGCCCGCGACTTCGATATCGTGCTGGTCACGCCGGACGATGCTCGCGATCGTCTTTTGCCGGCGGGCCGCCTGCGCGAGCCGGTGACTTCCCTGCGCCGGGCAGATGCCGTGGTTCTGAGCAGCGGCGCATCGCCGCAGGTGTTTCCTGTGGCCGGCAAGCTGGTGTGGCGAGTTCGGCGCGGCATTGTTGCCAAACATGTACCTGCTCGCCCGGTAGCGTTCTGCGGAATTGCCCGCCCTCGGAGTTTTCTGCTGCAGCTGCGTACGGCGGGTGTCGAACCCGCCGCCGAGGCCGTTTATCGCGATCATCATGTCTACACGGAAAAAGATATCCGCGAGCTGTTGCGGGTGAAGGCGGAAAGCGAAGCGCAAGGGTTTGTCACCACAGAAAAAGACGCGATCAATCTGGGCGGCTATCTTTCGACCCTCGAGCCCCTCGCGGTCATTCCCGTGAAAATGGAACTGCTCGACGCCACTAATGCCGTGGATACCATGCTGCGGCTGGTTGAGGAACGCAGGCGCGCGGCATGAGAAAATTGCCCTTCAGCATGAAACAGCACCACAAGCAAAGCGATCGGCTCAAAGACATCGTAGAATCGTTTCCCAAGCTCACGGTCATAGTGGTGGGTGACCTGGTGGCCGATGAATTCCTGTTTGGCGAGATCTCACGCGTGTCGCGGGAAGCGCCGGTCCTAATTCTCAAGCACCGGGAACGCAGGTTGGCGCCCGGCGGCGGAGCGAATGCTGTCTACAATCTGGCTGATCTCGGGGTGAACGTTCTGCCGGTCGGCGTGGTGGGCGATGATGAACCCGGCAAGCTGCTCATCAAGGCGTTTCGCCATAAGCACATTCCGATCACGGGCGTATTGAAGGAGAAGGGTTACACCACCGTTACCAAGACCAGAATTCTGGCCGGGATGACGCATTCGTCGCGGCAACAGGTGGTGCGGCTCGATCGCGAACCCTCGGCGGAACCCAGCCAGCATCTGAAACGCGAGCTGGTTCTGGCCGCCCGCAGGTACGCGCGGGCTTCCGATGGATTGCTGATTTCCGATTACGGCTATGGCGCCGCGAGTCCGCAGATCCTGAGCGCGATCCGGGCGAAGGGCGGGCTGGATCGGCTGCCGGTCACACTCGATTCTCGGTATCGCATGTTGGAATATTCAGGCGTGACCGCGGCAACGCCCAACGAGCCGGAGGTCGAGGAAGCGATGGGCATCAAAATCGGGCAGGACTGGTCCCGGCTGATCTCAGCGGGAGAGCAGATCATCGGACGCATGGGGCTCGAGTCGCTCGTCATAACCCGCGGGCGGGATGGCATGGTGGCCTTCAACAGGCGGCACAAGCCGCTCGATATACCGATTTATGGCTCCGACGAGGTCGCGGATGTGACCGGAGCGGGCGATACCGTGATTGCAACCTTCACCGCCGCACTGGCGGCCGGTGCCAGCACGGAAGAGGCCGCCCATCTCGCTAACTACGCGGGAGGGATCGTGGTGATGAAGCGTGGAACCGCGACGGTCTCACAGCAAGAACTCTTACACGCGATCGAAACCTCTCCCCCGGCGACCAGATCCCATTGAAAACGCCTGCGAGTCCCAAGATCGTGAGCCGCGAAGAACTGCGCCAGCGGGTGAGCGAGTGGCGCCGCGCAGGTGAGCGTATTGTGTTGGGGAATGGAGCTTTTGACCTGTTGCATGTCGGACATGTGCGCTATTTGCACGCTGCCAAGGAACTCGGCGGACGACTGGTGGTGGCCATCAATTCTGACGAATCGGTGTGGGCGCTGAAAGGGGAAGGCCGTCCTCTCATGCCCGCTGAGGAGCGTGCGGAAATTGTGGCTGCGCTTGCCGACGTGGATCTTGTAGTGATCTTTCCCGAACCAGATGTGGGGGCGCTGATCAGGGAAATTCGTCCGGACATTCATGCAAAAGGCACGGATTACACGGCGGACAGCGTTCCTGAAGGAGATGTGGTTCGGGAGTACGGAGGCCGGGTGGCGATTGTTGGCGACCCCAAAGATCACTCCACCAGCGATATCATCCGTTCTCGCCTCAGCCCGCGGCGGTCTTGACGATGGAGGGACAAACAGGGTCGACGTCGGCAAGCCGCATCAGGCGCCTGCTGGTGGTGCGGTTGAGCGCCATGGGGGATGTAATCCACACTCTGCCCGCCGTCGCTGCCCTACGAGAGGCTTTTCCCGAGACGATGATAGGCTGGGCCATCGAGGAGCGCTGGGCGGAGTTGCTGTGTACGCGATCCGCTCGACCCGGTGGAGCACGTTCGCCGCGCAGGCCGTTGGCTGACCGCGTCCACACCTTCAACCTGCGCGGATGGCGACGGTCTCTGCTCTCGGCTCGCACCTGGGAGCAGATCAGGACGAGCTTCGGCGATCTGCAAGCTGAGAATTATGAGGTTGCCGTCGATTTTCAGGGCGCGATTCGTTCCGCTCTGCTGGCGAGCTGGTCGGGAGCGCCAACGATATTTGGCTTTGCTGAGCCACGGGAGAACCTAGCGAGCCTCTTCTACACTCGCCAGGTGCAGGCCCGGGGCACTCACGTCATTGAGCAGAACCTTTCGCTGGCGTCCGCCGTAGCATGGCGGGCCCTTTCGTTGCCGCCTGTGGCGTTTCCGCAGGACGAACTTGTCCAATACAACTGTCAAAGAGCGCTGCAAGCTTTGGGGGGCGCAGACTACCTGATTTTGAATCCGGGCGCGGGTTGGGGCGCGAAGCAGTGGCCGGCAGAACGGTATGGTCAAGTGGCGAAGCGTCTGTCCGAAGGGGCGGGACTGAAGTCGTTGATCAATTTTGGGCCGGGAGAGGAAGATCTGGCCCGCGCCGCCGAGGCCGCGAGCGGCGGTGCAGCGGTGGCCAGCTCCGGTTCCTTAAGCGAATTGATTGTGCTCACGCGGCGTGCCCGGCTGGTGATTGGCGGGGACACCGGCCCCCTGCATTTGGGGGCCGCGCTTCGGATCCCTGTGGTTGGGATTTTTGGCCCCACCAATCCTGCGCGCAACGGACCTTTTGGGACACGCAGCATCGTGTTGCGCAATCCTTTGAGTCCTATTACGCACGTCCGTCGTAAAGAAGCGGACGAGGCGATGCTGGAAATCACCCCGGAGGATGTCATCCAGGCCGCGCTTAAGCTGCTAAAGGTTTCCGGTGGCTAGCTGGTCTCAAATCGCGCGCCGCGTCCGCGTTCCCTTGGGATTCGGGTTAGCGGTGCTGTACTTCTGGCTGGCACAACCGACGCCCGGATCGATTATCGCCGGAGGATGCGTTGCTCTGGTGGGGCTCATGCTCAGAGGAATCGCTTCCGGCCATGTAACGAAAAACCAGCAGCTCACGATGAGCGGGCCTTACGCCTATGTGCGGAATCCACTCTATCTGGGTTCACTGGTGTTGGCGGCTGGCTTTGCCGTGGCCGCGCGCAGTTGGGTGATCGTGATTGCTATGGCCGCGATCTTTCAGGCAGTGTATCTTCCCGTGATCCGCTCCGAGGAGAGCTTTCTTCGGCAGCAATTCCCGGGATTTGAGGAATATTGTCGCCACGTGCCGCGCCTCCTGCCTCGGTTCACTGCCTTTGGTAAGGCGTGCGGCACGTTTTCGCGGGAGTTGTATTGGAAGCACCGCGAGTACAATGCGGTTCTGGGGGCAGCGCTCATGATTGCAGCCCTCGTCGCAAAAATGCGCTGGTTGTCAAGGTAGCCCTGGGATGCATCCAACGGAGAAGTGCCGCAAGGTCCAGGAACTTGCCTAAGCTTTGCTTAAACAGCCTACATTGGTAACCAATCTGCGGTTCGCTGCGCTCGTGGCGGCAGTCTGTGGCGTTTCATCGATATTTTGGGGGAGCGATGCGCAATCTCCCGATCAGCCGCCCATTGCGACCATCGGACCTGCGGCCCGAATCTTTGCGCCCCCCGTTAACCACCGTTTCCCCAACGGGCAGACTTACGTCTACGCCGTGGAATGGCACTTTCTCAATGCCGGCATCGCGCGGGTCAAGATGGAATCCGCCGGGCGGCAGCAGAAGGTCAGTGCCAACGTGGACTCTCTGGGTGTGGTCAACGCACTTTACGGCATTCATGATCGGTTGGAAGCGTATTTCAATCCAAAGACGTTTTGTTCGCAGCGGGTGACCAAGCATACCGAAGAGGGGTCGCGGAAGCGCGACACGCATGTCCAGTTCGACTACGCCAATCACAAGAGCCTGCTGGATGAGAAAAATCTCAAAAATAACCAAACCAGGCACATCGAAAATGACATTCCAGAATGCGTTACCGACATGATTACCGGGTTTTATTATCTGGCTTCGCAGCCGCTGCAATCGGGCGCGATCTACATCTTTCCGGTTAACGAAGGCGGAAAGACGACTGAGGTGAGCGCGAAGGTCGAAGCCAGGGAACGAATCAAGGTGCCTGCCGGTAGGTATCAGGCGGTGCGCCTGGTTGCCGAACCAACCACCGGTCCGTTGAAAGGCAAGACTAAGATTGCGGTATGGTTCTCCGACGATGGGGAGCGCCTTCCCGTGCAGATGAAGTCCAAGCTGGGATGGGGGACCTTGCTGTTCCGGCTGCAGAGAGTGGAAAAGCAATGATCAAATCGCTGATTTTCGATTGTTGGTGGTCGATTTGGCGCGTGGCTAAAATTACCGCCGATGGCGTCGAGGCCGCCCAGGAATTTTGCTTGCTCGGCGATGTCGGCGGTTAAGTTCTTAGGCGGTGCCGAGACCAACACGAAACTTGTGTGGACTGCCGTTTCCAACACCGGTGGGACGGGTCGAGGGGCCCCGCCTCCACCCAGCCTTTACTTTTTCGCCATCAATTCCTTTGCTCTCGCCAGTTCCGGCCGCTCAGACGCGGAACCCCCGCATACCTGCAATAATTGGGCATAGTATTCATAGGCTTTCTGGCTTTGTCCGGCGGCCTCGGCGGCGCGCGCAGCTCCATACAAGCCATTAAAGCGATTGGGATTAAATTTCAGATCGGTTTCGTATTCCGCCAGCGCTTGCTCAGCATGTTTGGATTCGAGCAGCAGGTCGGCGAGCATTTCGCGAATAGGGATGCCTTCGTCAGTCCGATCGCCGGTAGCCTCTTCCTTCTCCGCCATCGCGCGCAAGGTCTTGATCGCTTTCTTGTCCTTACCCTCGGCGTGTGCAATCCAAGCCAGCGCTATCTGCCGATCCTGTTCGACGGCATCAGCCGGGGATTTCTTCTTGTCTGCCAGCAGCTTGCCGTGGATCTTATTGATCTGATCGACATCCTGGTGCGCTTGCTTGAGATTGGCGATGTGCGCGGCGCCAATAGCTCGCGCCGAGTAGGTTATCGCCGGGTCGCCCTCCGAAGCATTCTTAACCGGAGTCAGAGAGGCTGCCTCGGACCAGTGATGCAGTTCCAAGGCATACCGGGCCGGGAAAAGCGTCAGGGCGAGGGTTCGCGGATCAAAGCCCGCGCCATACATGTCCTTCATTTCGGGCATACCCCTGACGTCGTCGATCAGGCGCAGCGCATCCGCCTCGCGACCACTCTGCAAATACGCGTATACCAGAAAATCCATGGCGTGGAACTGGTGGCCTTCGCCACCCATGTGCATGGCGGCGCTCTTGCGGGTTGCGGCAATCGAGGCCAGGTTCGAATCGATGTCGTCCCGCCAGAGGCCCAGGCGGGCAAAGATGTGCGAAGGCATGTGCAGGGCATGGGGAGCCGCGGGAGCGATCTTGGCGTAGCGCCGGGCCGCCGGAAGGCCGAGTTGCGCCAGTTGCGGCTTGTCGTAGCTGTGGATCAAGTAATGCGCCACGCCCGGATGGTCAGGTTCGATGGCAAATAATTTTTCGAGCGCCTCCGCCGCCTTCTTCCGATTTGCGAATGTGGTGTCACCGTCCGGCTCGCAGGCCAAGAGCGAGAGCGCATAGAACGCGGCTGCCTCCGGGTCGTCTGGGTATTTCTGGTATATGTTTTCCATGGCCCGGGAATAGGCGGTCGCGCGGGCGTGGTGGTCGAGTTTTCCGGAATCACGATAGAAGGTGGCGATTGCGGCGATGTAGTCGCGTTCACGCTCCGTCCTGGGTTTCGCTTTGTCCGCTTTCGCAAGTAACTCATTGGCTGACTTGATTGTGGTGGCATCCGGCTTATTCCAGAGCTGGTGCCACAAGCTCATGGTCTCGCCCCAATACGCCATTGCGCACTCTGGATCGTGGCGGGAGATGTCCGCGAATTCCTCTTGCGCCTCCTCATACCAGAAGGAATGCAGCAGCGCGACGCCGTGCTCGAACGGCTTCTGCACCTCCGGCGCGCAGGACACGGGGAAGCGAACGGTTCCCAGTTGCCCGGGCATCCAATCCTCATGATGGCGGCCTGCCTCATCGGCCAGGATGGGAAACGCGAAGGACAGCACGAGCGCGAAAAAGATCCCAAATATTCTCATGGAAAAAACACCGCTGCCAGGGGAGTCTAGACCGGCGGTGTGCGGGTGGTCAAACCAGCGCGTAATTGGCAATTTACTGGATTCTGAATCTCTCGTTGATCAACCTCTGGAGGCGGGGCTTGTAGAGGATGTCGTAGGCGAACTCTTTGTCGGGGAACATGGCGAGAGCGGCACGCTTGGTGTTGGCGGCCATTTCGGAGGCTTCTTCGATGGTGAGATCCGGGTCCTGGCTTATGACCGACATGACCATGCTCATCATGATTTGCAGGCGGCGGATTTTTCGGGCTTCCTCCTGGGCTTCGCTTAGATTCCCACCCTGTCCGCCTTGCTCCGAGTTCTCCATGAGCCCCCAATCAGCACTCGGCCCGATCCGCACGAAGGGCCGAATCCAGATTATTGGATGTGCCATCGCCGGGGCAGGTCGCCTCATCCTGTCGAGCCCATTGTCGCGCATTGTCTGCTGAAAGCAACCCCCTTCAGGGCTTTGGACTTAGGTACCCAGGGCGGGGCAAAGCAACCAAGCAGACGGGACACTGTGGGAGAGTTACAATCTGGCTAGTACGCGGAGGATTCCATGGTAGACAAACCCAACTGGCCAGAAACCAGGGAACGTCCCAATCCGCTAGAAAAGCTGGTCAAAGTCTTTGACGCCGAACAAGAATCGGAAGCGCTGGTGGTCAGCGGCCTGCTCGAATCGGCGGGCATCGACAGCGACGTGACCTCGACCGATGCCGCTCAGAACATTTATCCGGGCGTGGGAGGCAATATTGTGTTGGTTCGCGAGGAAGATGCCGACCAGGCTCGTCTAATTATCGAGGAATACCGGCAAGCGGATGAAACTGCCGAGATCGACCTCAGCGAGGAACCGACGGGCTGACCGTGTGTCGGTCGAGGTAGAAAGTCACTGAGCCGTCGAGGTACACCGACCGCGGCATTCGCCAGTCTTTCCAGGATTTCTCTTCGCGGATGACCAAAAGAATTGTGCGCGCTTACCGAAACAACCGCCAATCTGGGTTGCACCGCAGCCCGCATTTCAGCGGAAAAGCAAACCCGGCAGCGGGCAAGGTAAGCTGCGCGGGAAAGAAATACCAGGCCGGCAATGACCCACCAGAGTGGCGGCCGCCAGGCACAGTGGCTGAAAGCCTCCCTGCGGAGAACGCAAGCGCCGCATCGAAGAGTAGAGGCTGCCGCCTCGGAATAGAAGCAGGATGACGCCCGTGACATAGTCCAACGCCTGTCGAACGAAGCAGGGACGAGATCGGTTTTGTCGGGCTTGGGGAGAGTCCTGACTAGCGGACCAACTGCAACACGCTTTCCAGGTGGAAGGTCTGCGGGAATAGGTCCACCAGATGGGCCTGCTCAACGCGATATCCGGCGGCTAGGAGCGGAACCAGGTCGCGGGCCAGGGTGGCCGGATCGCAGGACACGTACATCAAAACCGGTGCGGCAAGTTCGGCAACACCACGAGCCACGCGTTCTCCAAGGCCAGTGCGCGGTGGATCGAGTACCACCAGGTCGGGCCGAACTCTTCCCGCCACGTTCTCCAGGTACTGCTCCACCGTCGCGCGTACGACTTTCATGGGAGCGTTGTATGCGAGGTCGGCGGCGGATTGCTGTGAGGACTCGACCGCGATCACGCGCTCGAATTCCCGAGATAGAACTGCCGAGAACAGACCGACGCCGGCGTACAGGTCCAGCGCAGTGCGTCCCGAGCGGTTTGCTGTGACAATCTTTACAAGTTCGTCAGTCAGGAAGCGATTGGTCTGGAAGAAAGATCCGGCACTGACGCGATAGGCAGCTTGCGCGGTCTGGTACGTCAACTCACCTTTGCCGATGCCAGCAAGCGGCCTTGGCTCGGACTTAGAAGCCATCTCCCGGGGAGCTGCCGGGAAAAGCGCGACGCCCGTGACCTGGGGGAGAGCACGGTTGAGAGTCTCGGCCCAGGGTGGCATTGGGTCCGTCTTCGTCCTTTTTGGATCAAGATAGATCTCGATGAGCAATTGCGAGTCGTCGGCGTTCGCAAAGCATTCGATTTCAAGAACACGGTGGTCAATCTTGCCGGCGCGCCCGAGTTCCCAGATTGCGCGGATGGCTCGGTTAATCAGCGGCGAACTGATCGGGCACTCCTCGACGGGCAAGAGCGCGTGGGATCCGAATTTGTAATAGCCGAGGGCAAAGTCGGGCAGCGTATGGACTCGCATCCGAGTTCGATTGCGGTAATGCCATGCGGGTGAGGGATGGATCTGGAGTTCTGGGCTCAACTCCAGCTTGGCAATGCGGCGCAGGTTCTCTTTCAGAATGGATGCCTTGATCTCTAGTTGGTGTTCGTAGGTGGAGTGCTGGTAATGACATCCGCCACACCGGGTGAAGTAGGGGCAGCCGGGATCAATACGGTAGGGGGAGGGCTCGGCTACTGTCTCGAGCCGGGTGCGGACGAAGCCTGGTTTCTCCTCGACCGTCTCGGCTTCGACGCGCTCGCCCTCCAGCACGAAAGGAACGAACACTCGCTTGCCGCGCCCACGCTGGTCGGCGGGCAGGCGGGCCAGGCCATCGCCGCCATAGATCAGCTTTTCGATCTGGAGTTCCAAGAGACGATTTTAAGCCGGAGTATCGCAAAAGGCCGGTATGGCTGAAGTCATACCCTGATACAAACATGCCCTGTTAGGTGCGGCCGAGGCCGGCAAGATGCCGACGCCACAAATCTGATCACATGTAAAACAAACTCAGCCGCGGAAGAGCATATTTTTCCAGCAGGCGCTTGTGTGTGTACTGCTGCCGCAATTGGTCGATCTGGGCACCGGGCATCTTGCTGCGGTAAGGAGCCAGGTCCCGGTCAGCTTGCGTGCGGACAGCCACGATTTCGTCGTCAGGGGTGGACGCCAGCAGCAGCGCAAACAGCTTCTCTTCAAGCGCGGTCATGCGGCGCTCGAGTTCTTCCAAGCGGCGCGGAGTTTTGCTGGTTTCAACATCTTCGGCCAACTCCAACAGCGTGCGCGCATTCTCCTGAGCGATGGGTTGGGCGGAAATTCCTCCGATCACGGGAAATTTTGCGGCCTGCAATTGAGCGGCATTGCGGCGGAAATATCGGGCGATGGCGGCGGGCTCGAAGCCGAGGGTCTGGCCAGGCTCTTCTTGCTTCTGTGCTCCGACTGCCGCCTCTTTCATCGCTTCCGCCGCGGCCAGCACCTCTTGTGAACAATAGGCCAGGCTGTTCACCTTGCGGGTTTTTGACGGACGCCGCTCGTAGCGGTCAAAGGCAGCGTCAATTCCGCGCAGCACGGCTTCCAGCGGGATACCTGCATCCTTCCAAGTTTCGATGAGCGCCCAGTCGAGGGTGGACAGCAGCAGGCCGGTGCCGCGGCGCCTCTGGAAGTGCTCTTCAATTTCGGTAAAGTAGTTGAAGTAGTTTTCCACGACACTCAGCGGCGGGACTGGCCGCCTGACTTGCTGCCGGGCCAGGGCTTGGAGGAATCAGATTTTCCGGAGCTCTGTGGGTTGGCGGCAGCTTCTCGAGGTTTGCCCGGTTGATTGCGTTCCCAGATGATGCGCAGGCCGTCGAGGGTAAGGAAGTCGTCGACTGCCTTGATGTACTTTGAGCCGCTTCCGAACAGTTGAGACAGGCCGCCGGTGGCCACGATCTTAGAATCCTTTCCCATTTCCCCGAGCAGCAGTTCAAGAATGCCATCAATCAGGCCGAGATAGCCGTAGTACAGGCCAGACTGCATGCTGGTAACAGTATTGGTTCCAATGATACGAGAAGGCTTGCGGATGTCGACGCGCTGCAACCGAGCGGTGCGGCCGAACAATGCTTCTGCCGAGATGCCAATGCCAGGACAGATGACTCCACCGATGTACTCGCCCTTCGCCGAGACACAATCGAAAGTCGTGGCGGTGCCAAAGTCCACCGCAATCGACGGGCCCCCATACTTCTCAAAAGCCGCGACCGAGTTCACGATGCGGTCCGCGCCCACTTCAGCAGGATTCTCGTAGAGCACAGGCATGCCGGTCTTTACGCCCGGCTCGATGAATAGCGGTTTGGTATTGAAATAACGCTCGCATACCTGACGCAGGATGGAATCCAGCGGTGGAACGACGGAGGAAATGACGATGCCCCGAATACCGGGAATTTCGATCGCGTCCATCGCGAACAGGTTGCGGAAGAGGACACCGTACTCGTCGACGGTCTGCGTCTGGATAGTGGCTACACGCCAGTGAGCTACCAGCCGCTGATCGCCAGAGACGTCATAGACTCCCAGGACCGTGTTGGTGTTTCCAACATCGAGAACGAGAAGCATGGTAAAGATGCTCGGGTCGCGCTTTATTGCGGTTTCGGTCTTACGGATCCGCTGAGCACTGTGCGCATTCCGTGCGCCGTACGCACCTGCAGAAAGCCGCGCGGATCGAGGCTTTCGGTTACGCCATCGAAGCCGCCGTTCTCGTCCACGTGAACCTGCATTCCGCGCACATAGGACGATTGCTGGGAGAAACGCCTCAGAATCGAGCCTGGGGCGTCCGGTTTTCTCAGCAGGTTGCGATACTCGCGATCGAGCGATTTTAGCAGAGCGGCGGTCAGCTCCACTCGCGACCATTCCGTTCCTGTGGCCAGTCGCAGCGAGGTCGCTTCCTTTTCGATGGACGCTGGAAAGTCGGAATGATTCACGTTGACGCCGATCCCAACCACCAGGTGGCGAACTCGGGTAGCTTCCGCGCTCATCTCGGTCAGAATGCCGCAGAATTTTTTCCCTTCTAACAGCAGGTCGTTGGGCCAGCGCAAGTCAACTTTGAGGTTGGCGCCAATTTCTTCCACGGCAGCCTTTACCGCGAGTGCCACGGCCAGCGCCAAGATGAGCACGTCCGCGGGCGGAAGCAGGGGCCGCAATACGACGGAGCAGTAAATCCCGGCCGAGCGCGAAGAATGCCAGCTGCGCGAGCTGCGTCCTCGGCCGGCAGTCTGCTCTTCGGTGAGAAAGACACTGCCTTCGGGCGCCCCGGCAGTGGCTGCTTCCAGGGCAGCAATATTGGTCGAGCCAATCTTGTAATAGTGGTGAATGTGCTCGCTGAAGATGGTCCCGCGAACCAGAGGGGCGAGGATGTCGGGCAGCAGAAGATCGGGAAGGGCTCGCAATTGGTAGCCGGTGGCTGGGTGGCCGGCAATGTCGACGCCCAGGCGGCGGAGCTGCTGAATCAGGCGCCAGACTTGGGAGCGGGTGGTGCCGATCTGCTGAGAAATCTTTGTGCCGCTCACGACCACGGTGGCATGATCCATGAGCAGGCGGACAATCTGTCCCAGGCGTACGTCGCTCTGATAAGACCGGCGCGGCGCGGGCGCCCCCGCCCGCGAAACCTTCCCCGCTTGAGTTGTAGGCGACTTGGTGATGGCGGAATTATGCGGGAGGACGTGGGAAAGGACAAATAGCAGTCCGGCAACCCGGACCATAACCGAGCTGGGCTTGGCTTAGACGGCCGAGGGCAGGCCGTCCCCACACAGGTGCAGCTAGGCCCCTGCAGCTTCTTCGGAACCGAGTGGAAGGAAGTACTGCGTCCCCTTGATGGGGGCCGAGACTTTGCGCAGGAGTTCCTGCAAGTCTTCGTTACGGTCGACGAAATCGATCTCTGACGTGTTGACGATAAGCAGGTCTGACGAGGTGTAGTGAAAGAAAAAATGCTCGTAGGCCTTAACCACCTCTTCGAGGTATTCCTCGTTGATTGCCTTCTCACCGGCAGCGTTCTTCTTCCTCAAACGCTTCTTCAGGACCTCGGGCGTCGCCTGCAGATAAATAACCAGGTCAGGCGTGGGCAGCTGCTCGCGGAAATAGTTGTAGAACCGATTGTAGGTATCGAGTTCCTGATCGGTCAGGTTAAGGCAGGCGAAGAGCTTGTCCTTCTCGAAAATGAAGTCGGCCACCATGGTTTTTTGCGAGCGGGCGCCCAAGTCGAGAGCTTGGAGCTGCTCAAAACGGCGAATCAGGAAGGCGAACTGCGCCTGGAACGCAGCTCCCGGCTGCCCATCGTAAAAAAGATTGAGAAACGGGTTATCCTCGGGCTCCATCACGCGCTGGGCGTTCAGGCGCTCCGCCAGGATCCTAGCCAAGGTACTTTTGCCGACGCGTATGGGACCTTCGACTGCGATGTAGCGGGGCGACTCAAAAAGATTGGCCATGGCCTAGAAGGAAACGAGAATTTGAGCATAGCTCGGTTGGGGCGCAGAGGCAATTGCGCGCTGAGTTAACCCGGGGTTGGCCAATTCCCGATTGGAGGTTTGGAAATTTACTCACTCGACGCTATTGGCAATGGAAAATTGGCAATCGGCAATTACAATTTCCACGATGCTCGGGTATTGGACGGCGACAGCGGCGGCGCTCGCAACGGCGGGTTACCAATCCATGGCGCCCACCGGGCAGTGGTATGGGCGCACCTTCGTCGGATTAGGCCGCGGCTCGAAAAAACTCGCGCTTACCTTCGATGACGGGCCGAACGACCCCCACACTTTGCGTCTGCTCGAGGTTCTTGCCAAACACGATGTCCGTGCAACTTTCTTTATGATTGGGCACTATGTGCAGCAACGACCCGACATCGCGCGCGAGGTGGCCAGAGGCGGACATGTCATCGGGAACCACACCTTCACCCACCCGAACTTGATCTTTGTCTCCGATCTCGAAACCCGCCGGCAATTGCAGGATTGTGAAATTGCTCTGAACGACGTGATCGGAGAGCACTCGCGCCTGTTCCGCCCCCCTTTTGGAGGGCGGCGGCCGGGTTCACTGCGCGTCGCGCGGTCGCTCGGGTTGGAGCCCGTGATGTGGAAGGTCACGGGCTGGGATTGGAAGACGACCTCTGCCGATTACGTAGAGCAGAGAGTCGCGAAACAGATTCGCGGCGGAGACGTCATTCTGCTGCACGATGGAAGCCACATGGCGATGGGCGCGGACCGGTGGCATACGGTAGTTGCGACCGATCGTTTGATTACCAATTACAAAGCCGAAGGCTATGAGTTCGCGACCATACTGGAAATGATGAAGGCTGGTAATGCCCATGGGGAGGCCGGCCTTTGACCCGCAACCTCACGGTACTCCATCAGGCGGGCGCGAGCGCAAATGCCTGCTTGGCTGCGGCGATGGTCCGCCGGACATCTTCTTCCGTGTGCGCGGCGCTGAGGAATGCGGCCTCAAACTGCGAGGGGGGCAGGTACACCCCGTTGTCCAGCATGGAGCGGAAGAAGCGCCCGAAGGCCTCCGTATCTGATTTGGACGCCGAGGTCCAGTCGGTGACCGGAGCCGGTGTGAAGAACCAGGTGAACATCGAGCCCACGCGGTTGTAGGTCATCGGCACACCGGCCTCCTTCGCAGCCGCGGCAACGCCCGCCACCAGTTCGCCGCTGCGTTTGTCGATCTGGTCGTAAATTTCCTTATGTTCGCGCAGGTAGCGAAGCGTGACGCAGCCTGCTGCCATGGCGAGCGGGTTGCCGGAGAGGGTTCCGGCCTGGTACATGGGCCCGAGAGGAGCGACCAGTTCCATGATCTCGGCTGGCCCTCCGTAAGCGCCAACGGGCAGTCCTCCGCCGATAATTTTGCCCATGGTCGTCAGATCGGGACGGATGGCGTACAACTCCTGCGCGCCTCCGAAGGCCACGCGGAAGCCGGTCATCACCTCGTCGAAGATAAGAATGGTGCCGTTTCTCGAAGTGACTGCCCGCACTGCCTCAAGGTACCCGGGCGCGGGCGGCACGCAGCCCATGTTGCCGACTACGGGTTCCACGATCACACAGGCAATCTGGTTCTTGAATTTGTTAAAAGCTTCTTCCAGGGCATCCATGTTGTGGTAAGCCAACGCCAGCGTGTACTGCGTGAATTCTTCCGGCACGCCGGCAGAGCCGGGGATGCCGAGCGTGGCTACTCCTGAGCCGGCTTTGACCAGGAGAGCGTCGGCGTGGCCGTGGTAGCAGCCTTCAAACTTCACGATGTATTTGCGCTGGGTATAAGCCCGCGCCAGGCGGATGGCCGACATCGTCGCCTCGGTTCCTGAGCTTACGAAACGTACTCTTTGCACATGCGGAAACGCGGATATCACCAGTTCCGCCAGGTCCGCCTCTGTCGGAGTAGAAGCGCCGAAGCTGGTGCCGTTGCGGGTGGCTGAAATAATGGCGTCCACCACCTGGGGAGCGGCGTGTCCGAGAATCTGCGGACCCCAGGAACCGATGTAGTCGATGTACTGGTTGCCATCTGCATCCCAGAGATGGGAGCCCTGACCGCGGACGATGAATGGCGGGTCGCCGCCCACGGCGCGAAACGCCCGCACCGGTGAATTGACGCCTCCCGGAATCATCTGCTCCGCTCGCTTCTGCAGCCTGCGGGATTGTTCGAGTTTACGCGGCATGGGGCGGTCCTCCTGGGCTGGCGGCCGGATTGGGAAACGGCCGACGAAAAGCTTAACTATAACAGCGCAGGGGTCGGGGATGGTCGAGCTGATCACATTGGACGGCGATCAGGCGCGCAACGTAACGTGGAGAGCGAGGACGCCCGCCCCTCCATCTCCGATTTCAAATTCATGGAAAATTCACCGGTCTGCAACCTTGCTGAAATAGAGGCGAGATACTCTGCGACCACTGACATGCCCTTCTAACCGGGAGGGTTTCAGGACAGCTTCGGGGGTCCGAGCTGTCCTCTTGCATTTTGTGGTTCTATGGTGTGGGGCGGATCTCCAACTGGGCACGGGTCTCCGAACCGTCCAGTCTGAGAGCGGCTCGATTCATAGAAGCGATGCCGCGTGAATTTCGCGGGTCAGAGACCCGCGGCCAGACCGCCGTGCCAGATTGCTTTTGCCATCGGGGCCATTTAGATTTTCGGTCGGAAGCACACGCTTCAAGGTCCATGGATTCACCCTGCTTCAACGGACATTCGATGGTCGGAATGCTGCAGCGGGTGATGGTGTGCTCTCCGCGGAATGCCGGCTGGAATGAGCCGAAGAAGGCGAGACATTGGCAGGAGCTGGGCTTTCTGCATGTTCCCGATTTCCCTGCCGCGCAAGCTCAGCACGAAGCAATGTGCCGGGAACTCGCGTCGGCCGGCGCTGAAGTCGTCTATCTGAGGCCTTCCGCCAAGCTCTCCCTGGATGCGGTTTATGTGCATGATACGTCTCTTCCCACCGACTTTGGGCTGATCCTGATGCGCCCGGGCAAGCCGAACCGTGTCGCGGAAGTGTGCGAGCATCGCGAGTTCTGCCAGGGAATGGGCATTCCCATCCTCGGTCAGATCGAAGCTCCGGGAACCACGGAAGCCGGCGACATGGTCTGGCTCGACTCCGAGACTCTGCTCATCGGGCATGGCTATCGAACAAATGCTGCCGGGATCGAGCAGATGCGGGTCTTGATGAAGCCGAACCGAGTCGAAGTGATTCCGGCGCCATTGCCTTATGGCTCGGGATCTTCCGCCTGTTTGCACCTGATGACGCTGATTAGCCTTCTGGATGAACAAACAGTCCTGGTGGATTTGGCGTGGTTGGCGGTGGAAACCGTCGAACTGCTGCGGTCGCGGGGGTATAAGTTTGTTGAGATCGAGGCCAGCGAGCGCCGCACGTTGGCCTGCAATGTCCTCTCACTTGGCAGGAGGCGTTTGCTGGCGCTCCAGGAGAACGATGGAACCAATGATCGCTTGCGGCGCGCGGGGTTTGAGGTGCGAACCTTCCCGGGCCGCGAGTTGGGCATTAATGGCAGCGGCGGCCCTACCTGCCTGACAAGGGCCCTCCTGCGCAGTTAGCGGGGGTTCGTCCCTGGCTGGACTCGGCACATTTTATTTTTGCCCTCCCGGCACTTCCCGTACCGGGCTTTCATAGGGTACGGACCGGGACATTGCTGACCCGGGGTTGGTCAGTCCAGGGCATATAAGAATAAGCCATGCCCTGGAAAGAGAGCAGGGTCGTGGAACTGAGGACCGGGGTGCTGGGCCGCGAAGGGTTGGTCGTGCCCCGGCAAGCGCCGTCGATGCGCCGAACCGATACCTGCTTCACTGATTATTTCGCCCCAGTTTTCCCAATGCTCGCTTCGACAGCCGCCGCCGCGGACGCCGCTCCTCCACGCCTGCGCCTCTCGACCAGCTGGCCCGTGACCTCGCCAGCCGAGGCTTCCTTACTCGTGTCCAAAATCGCTGGGTGAAGACCCAACTGGAGCTGCGCTCGGCCCGACAGGCGACCACCCGATCGCGCCAAAATCGGGCGCGCTGGGGACCCCGGTGCCAGGGTGCCTGTGCCTACTATTTACTAGGTGGACTTTGAATTCAGGGAGCACCATCAGGCACGAGGTCCTCTGACTTCGCGCGGGCTCTCGCTGCGCGAGCTCCCAGCTCCGGTCTGGATGACAGTTGTTGGTCGGTTATTCGATCTGGACGAGGCCGCCCTGGGGCGCGGCTGCGGGCCTCTGGGGCGCACGCCAGGCGTCCAGCACCGACACCTGGTGCACACAAGAAACGGTGCAATGGGGTGCGCAGGACTTCTCAGTGACGTATTCGCGGCGGATGTCGTAGATCGTGTACTTCTCCAGCGGAATGGCAGGATAGCCTCGTTGCTGCGAACAGTAGTGCACCAGGCCGTCTTCACAAATGTAGAGATAGCGCGCGCCTGCGCGGCAGCGCCACTGGTTGGGGCGGCCCTGTGCGATGTTGTCCTGGAAACGATTGATGCGCGTGAAACTGCGCTTCTCCAGCTCTTTCATCGCGTGGTAGACCTGGCGCTCTTCTTCGCTCAACGGTTGGAGTTGTCCGTCTCCGTCGTGAATGATGCCGATGGTTGAGCTGAAACCCAGTTCGACAGCGCGCTTGCCAATCACCAGGGCGTCCTGCGGGTTGCGCCCGCCACCACCCACCACGGAGTTGATGTTCACATGAAAGTCGGCGTGCTCGGCCAGGAGCTGGAGCTTCTTGTCCAGCACTTTCAGGCTCTTTTTGGAAACATCGTCGGGAGTGACATTGTCGATCGATATCTGCAACCACTCCAGGCCGGCGTGGTTGAGCCGCTGGATGCGTTCTGCGGTGAGCAAGTAGCCATTCGTGATGAGGCCCGCGACCATGCCGTGATGCCGGATACGTGAAATGATCGCATCCAGCTCGGGGTGGAGCAGCGGCTCGCCCCCGCTGATCGTGATCACCGATGTCCCCAGCTCTCCCAGCTTGTCCACCCGTCGGAACATCAGTTCGGTCGGGACCGGTTTGGAGAAGTCGTCGAACTCGTTGCAGTACTTGCAGGCAAGATTGCAGCGGCGGATGGGAATGAGGTGCGCCAGGAGCGGGTGCTCACTGGACACTAAGGCGCGCAGAACTTCTCTTGTCCCGCGCAGGTTGCGCTGGACGGCCCGAAGCTGTCGGCGAACCGTACGGCTGGCTTGCATGATGACGAATGAATTTGGTTATTAAAACACACATCGCGGGTAACTGCATCATTTCCAACAGCATTCTGCGGAAATTGAGGGGCGAATGGAGCACTCTAAGAGTTGACCCCAATCACCCCCGTTTAGATTGATTTTGCAATCTGCTCGTGTCCGGCCGTGCGCAGAACTGCTAAGGCCTTTTCCACGAACTCAGCCTTGATTAACACGTAATCGGTGTCGAACGTCGAGATCACAAAGATGGGGATCGCGTTTTCGGAGAGAGGCCGGATGAAGGAACTTAGCACGCCAGTTTCGGAGAAGGAGATTGGTCCTTCTAGCCTGAAACACCTCCATCCGCGATCAGCCTTAAGGTCGAGGGGAACGAACTCTTCCGCACACACGATCGACAATTCGTTATCGGTGCGGACGACTGAACTGAAATAGCGGGGATGCAGGGCGCAAGCGGGAATGGCCGCATGTGCAGCGAGACGACAGATGGCGAATTTGCCTTGCACCAAGGAATATCTGAGATGATGAGCCACGGCTTTATCCGCTGACTGCTTTTCTCAGCGCGGCGCGAGCCAGCAGACGCGTGGAATCCAACGTCGGGAGCGACGAAGCCTCCGGCGTGACCAGCAGCGGGATCTCCGTGCAGCCCAGGACCACGGCATCGCAGCCCTCGTCCTCGAAGCCTCGAATCACTTCTGTGAAGTACGCCAAAGACGCAGGTGTGAACTGCGAGTAGACCAGTTCGTCAAATACGATTTGGTTGATGCGCTCCCGTTCCCTCTGGCCGGGAATGCGGTAGGCGAGCCCTGCTGCTCGGAGCTTTTCGGGATAGACAGGACCTTCCATTAGGACGCGGGTTCCCAGCACGCCAAGCCGCTTGTAGTGGCAGCGTTTTGCCTCGCAGGCAACTTCCTGGACTATGTGCAGCCAGGGACGCGGCGAGCGGTGCTGGACCAAGTCGAAGGCCTGGTGAATTGTGTTATCGGGGCAAACAAGAAAGTCGGCGCCGGCACGCGCAAGTTTTTCCGCCGAAGACATCATCAGACCGGCCACTCCGGCCCAGTCGCCGGCTTCAATACACTTCATGTAGTCGGCGAGCGAGTGCGTATGCAGAGAAACTTCCGGATGTCCGTGCCGTCCCATCAGTTTGGTGCCTTCGAGGCAGATGGTGCGGTAGCACAGCGCCGCTCCTTCCGCGCTGCAAGCGACGATACCGATGTGCTGGGACATGAGCAGCTCTATTTCCGATGGAGAAGGGGCGTTCCCACCCTTTGTGCACGGGCGGGGCAAGCCCGGGCCTCCATGACTGCAAGTTATTTTACCCAACCCAGCTTTTCGCGAGCGTAATGCCGACCGCCTACGATCATGGGCGCGACGCGGTGGCGTCAAACAAATTCAGCAACTCCAACTTCTTTTCGGCGGGCAGGAAAGATGCCTCGAACGAGTTCCGCGCCAACTCCCGCAGGTGCTCGTCCGTGAAACCGAAAGCGCTTTGGGCCAACTGATATTCCCGTGTAAGAGACGTGCCGAACATGGCCGGATCGTCCGTGTTGAGCGTAATCATCAAACCATGGTCGAAGTAGTTGCGTACGGGATGCTCCGGCAGGGAAGTACAACAGCCGGTGCGCAGGTTGCTGGTAAGGCAAATCTCGATCGGGATCTGCCGCTGCGAAAGTTCCTCAACCAGTTCGGGATCTTGGCCCGCATGCAAACCGTGGCCAATCCGCTCGACTCCCAAGTTCAGGGCGCCCCAGACAGATTCCGGTCCGCAGGTCTCCCCAGCGTGGGCGGTAAGGTGCAGGCCGCGCTCGGCGCAGAAGGAATAAACGTCCCGGAAAAGCTCGGGCGCTGCCTGCCGCTCATTTCCGCCGATGCCGAAACCCACGACATTACGATCTTGGTAGCGCACGGCCAACTCCGCAACTCTCTGCGCCCGCTCGGGACCGAAGTGGCGTACTGCATCGAAGATCCAGAGCAGGGATACGCCAAAATCCCGCTCACCTCGCTCGCGGCCGCGTTCCAGACCTTCAAAGATGGCGGCGAAATCCAGCTTCCACCACAAGCAAACGCCGACCGAAACATAGACTTCGGCGTGCAGAACATTTCCCGCCCTAAGCTGATCCATAAGCTCGTAGGTGATTAATTCGTAGTCTTCCGGTGTTCTCAGAAGCTCGCTGACTCCCTTGAAGGCAAGTAGAAACCCATTGAAGTCGCGGTAGTGGTAGAGTTGCTCGACTTCGGCGACGGTTGCGTTCGGGAATCCGCGGCGCTTCTTGAGTTCCAGCAGGGCAGGAGGCTGAATCGAACCTTCCAGATGCAGATGCAATTCGGCCTTGGGAAGGGCAACGATAAACGGACTGGAACTCGGAGCCGAACTCATGCTTTCAGATTTCACCGCCGAGATCGCCCAGAACGCCGAGAAGAAATTGCCCCTGAATTTCTCCGCGCTCTCGGCGTACTCCGCGGTTATCTTTCTGCAAATTCACTGCGATGCCGGCTATAGAAAGAGTAGATGCCCAGCCCAATCGTCAGCCATCCGAAAAATCGAAGCCAAGTCAGGATAGGAAGGCCGCTCATCAACAGCGCGCAGAAGAACACACTCAGCACGGGAGCAAGAATCCCTCCAGGGGCGCGGAAGCCGCGGTGGCGGCCGGGATCACGATAACGGAGGATAATCACACCAATTGACACCAGGACAAAGGCAAACAGGGTTCCGATGTTGGACAGGTCTGCCAGGGTTCCAATGTCCAGGATTCCTGCCGGGATACCTACTACCAAGCCCGCAATCCAGGTCGCTGTTGAGGGCGTACGGAAGCGGGGGTGGACTCGGCCAAAGAACCGGGGCAGCAGGCCGTCGCGCGACATGGCGAACCACACGCGGGCTTGCCCCAGTTGGAAAACGAGCAGGGAGGAAATCATACCCATCATCGCGCCAAACAGCACACCCAGCCGTACCCAATGCAGGCGGTGTGAACCCGTGGCCAAGGTGAGCTTCTTCATGCTGTTGACAACGGGGGCGGCGTCGTCAAGCAGTGATTGCCACGGCACAATTCCCGTGAGCACCACCGCGACACCGATATACAAGATCGTGCAGATCACTAATGTCGCGATGATTCCGATGGGCAGGTCACGTTGCGGATTTCGTGCTTCTTCGGCAGCGGTTGAAACTGAATCGAAGCCAATATAAGTGAAGAAAATGATAGAGCCGCCGGTCAGGATGCCGGACCAGCCCAGCGGCGCGAATGGATGCCAGTTGGCGGGGTGGATATAATGCGCGCCCGCGATAATGAAGGCCGTGATGGCCGCGATCTTTAAGATCACCATTGTATTATTGGCTTCAGCCGACTCACGGATGCCGCGCACCAGGATTACCGTGAGGATCATGACCACGAGAAATGCCGGAAAGTTGAAGCCCAAGTGCAGGCCCGGAGCGTAAAGGACGCTTCCTTTTAGGTCGCTCAGGCCGCCGGGCAGATATGCGGGTGAGATCCAGCGCAGGGGCGGATGCCATCCAAACCAATCGAACATGTCAACCAGATGGGCGGCGAAGCCGACGCTTACCGCCATGTTGCTAACTGCATACTCAAGGATCAGGTCCCATCCGATGATCCATGCGATCAGCTCGCCCATGGTGGCGTACGTGTACGTATAGGCGCTGCCCGCGATGGGAATCATCGAGGCCAACTCCGCGTAGCACAGGGCCGTAAAACCGCAGACAATGGCTACCAGCACAAGCGACAGGGCGAGAGCAGGTCCCGCCCCCGGACGGCCGAGGGTCGCAGTACGGTGAACGAAATAGTCAAGCAGGGGTGCGTTCAGGATGGAGGACGTGTCAAATTTTTGCCCGGCGATTGCGGTTCCAACTACCGTAAAGATTCCAGATCCGATCACAGCGCCTATTCCCAATGCGGTCAGGGAGAGAGGCCCCAGAGTTTTCTTGAGCCGCCGGTCCGGCTCTTCGGAGTCGGAGATCAACTTGTCGATGGACTTACAGGCGAAAAGTTGGCTGCCATTCTTCAGACTGGCAGGTTGCTCGGTGGGGTTGGTGGTTGCTGGAGGTTGTGCCAAAAGGCCTCGTGTGTGTGGGCCCGCATTTTCTGACCCGGGCAGGCGGGTCCACGCCCCGCCTCCACACGGTCAATTATGCACGTTTCGCCTGGCCACGGGCCAACTTCTTCACCTTGCGTTTCTGCGACCCGCGGGCGTACTCGCGCGGTTGAAGCGGCTTTTCGGTTTTACGTTTTTGGCGCGCCGCCCGCTTGGCCTTCTTGCGTTCTTCCTTACTCAAACTTGCAGTATTCGCCATTAGTGCTTCGTCTTTCCTCTCTGGAGAAGTTTCAGGTTTCGCGTGGGCAGTTAAGACCACTGTCGTTCGCTCGAACCTCAAAACCCAAAACTTGAAACTGAAGTTCCCTAGGCTCTTTCCAGCTGGGCATATTTCTCGACCAGCTTCTTCAACCCGAAGCGTAGGAATTGTACCGTAATCTTAGCGTCTTCACCTTCACCTTCGCGCTGGTAGACCGTTCCTTCGCCGTATCTAGGATGCCGGACTCTTTGTCCGGGGCGGAAGCCTCGGCTGCCTGTAGGCTGTTTGACCGGTACTTTAGGCAGGCTGAACTTCCGGCCGCGCGAAGCAAAGAACTCGGCAATGTTCTCCACCGAATTGTAGGTCTCGCCGGAATACGAGGGCTGCTGCTTGCTGCCTTGACGGCGGTTCCAAGCTGCACTCTGGTCTTCGTCTTCATAGGCGTAGTGAGAGGAGTCTCGGAGGTGGTCGGTTGCGGAACTGCGCTCCGCCTGGGTGGGTCGGAGAGCCGTCCCCCTGCTCCTGGCGCCCCCACCTCTTCGACGCGGCGAGCCGATATCTTCCAGCAACCGCGAGGGCACTTCCTCGAGAAAACGGGAGGGCACGCTGGCCTCGGGAAGATCGCTCCCGTAACGGCGCCGGTAAACAGCTCGCGTCAAAACCAGAGCATCCATTGCCCGAGTCATGCCGACATAGCAAAGGCGCCGCTCCTCCTCAATATCGTCAGGCTTGAGTAAAGTTCGAGAATGCGGAAACAGTCCCTCTTCCAACCCGCACAGGAAAACCAGAGGAAACTCCAGACCTTTGGCCGCATGCAAAGTCATCAGCGTAATCTGCGCGCGTTCATCATAGGCATCGGCTTCGCTGACGAGGGCCGCGTGGTCGAGAAATTGATCGAGTGTCTCGCCGCGATCGCGGGAATCCATGGCTGCATTTACCAATTCCTGTAGGTTTTCGATACGCGAGTAAGCCTCTGGAGTGTCTTGTTCCTCGAGTTGCGTGATGTAGCCGGTGCGGTCAATTAAGAATTTCAGGATCTCGGCGGTGCTGACCCGGGGAGCTGGGAAGTCCGATGGCACTTCGCCCACTTCCGTTGGCGGGGGCGGGACGCCCGCACCGACAGCCGGCGAGACACCGGCGCTACCGCTCTCAACGTCGAACTGCTGCGGGTCGAACCTGGTTGCGTCCTCTTCTTTGTCTACGGCTATCGCAGCCGGTAGGTCCGTTGCTTCTTGCTTCCGAGTGCGCTCCAGCCGCTCTCCATAGGTGCCGGCGAGCATTGCGCCAGCATCTTCGATAATCTCCTTAAAGCTCGTCAGCGCGGCCAAAGCCCTGGCCGGGAGAAGTTGACGCCTGACAGCCTCGCTAATCGCACCCCACATCGAAACTCCGGTTTCGAGCGCCAAATGCTCCAAGGTCTCCAGGGTAGTTTTTCCGATTCCGCGGGCCGGCGTGTTGACCACGCGCTGCAGGGAAACCGAGTCGTCTGGATTCTGAATGACTTTCAGGTACGAAATCATGTCCTTAATTTCGGCCCGCTCGTAGAAAGAGAATCCACCGACCACGTGATATTTCAGCTGGTAGCGGCGCATCGCCTCTTCGAAGAGGCGTGACTGTGAATTCGTGCGGTACAGGACTGCCACCCGCGCCGTGTCGCCCCGATCAGCCGCCCGGCGCACATAAACGGCGACTCGGTCGGCTACAAAGAGAGCCTCATTCTCGCCGTCGGGAGCCTCGTAATACCCGATCTTTGCTCCGCCCTGGCGCGAAGTCCACAGGTTCTTGCCTTTGCGCTTGACGTTGTTGGCCACGACCGACGAGGCCGCCTGCAAAATATTCTGCGTGGAGCGGTAGTTTTGCTCGAGCCGGATGATCTTGGCTTCCGGGAAGTCTTGTTCGAATTCCAGGATGTTGCGAATCTCGGCGCCGCGCCAGGAGTAGATCGACTGGTCCTCATCGCCGACGGCGCAGACATTGTGGCCAGAGCCGGCCAGAAGCCGCATCAACTCGTATTGCGGACGATTCGTATCCTGGTATTCATCGACGAGGAGATACTGAAAGCGTCGGTTGTAATCGTCGCGCACTTCCCCGGAACTCTTCAGAAGGCGGACCGCTTCGAGCAGCAAGTCGTCGAAGTCCATCGCGTTCGCCTTGCGCAGTTCTTTTCGATATTCCTGGTAAATGTGTGCGACGCGCTGAGTTTTCGGATCGCCCGATTGCAGATAGATCTCCTGCGGATCAAGCATGTGGTTTTTGGCCCAGGAAATCCGGGACAACACGGTACGGGGCGTGAGCTGCTTGTCGTCGATGCCCAGCCGCCGCAGCACGCCCTTGACTACTTGCTGCTGATCGGCTTCGTCGTAGATGACAAAATTCTTCGTGAGACCGATAGGGGGCTTGCCTGGAACTCGGGAAGCGATTTCGAGAGCCTGGATGTCTCGCCGCAGCACGCGTACGCAGAAAGAATGGAAGGTGGAAATAACCGGCTTGACAATTGAGCAAGCGCCGACCAGCTTTTCTACCCGTTCCCCCATCTCCGACGCGGCCTTGTTGGTGAAGGTAACGGCCAGGATAGACTCCGGCATCACCCCCATGTTTTCGATGAGATAGGCGATGCGGTAGGTGATGACGCGCGTCTTGCCGCTACCGGCACCGGCCAGGATAAGCACCGGACCTTGGATGGTCTTGACCGCCTCGCGTTGTTGGGGATTGAGATCGTCAAGAAACGACAAGGTGCTTACCACCCTCTTCATTGCCAATTTCCGAGTGGCAATTGCCGATGGAGAAGCGAGATTCCTCGCCTCGCTCGGAACGACCGGATTTAAATTGGCAGCGGCAATTGAAAATTGGCAATTGGAAATTCATATCAGCTCTTAGTTTTTACGGTCTCCCGCACTGCCTTACATTCCGCGCAGGGGCACACATCCCGCAGAAACTGCCAGGAATAGAGCCCAAGGTCATGCTTGTCATTCCAGATGAACTTGATGGCGTACCGGCCTACCGGCTCGACCTGGTTGGGCTTGGCGGTCGGCTTAAACATCGGCAAGGCGCCGGGCGCCAGCTTCGGCGGGTCTCCGGGCTGACGACCAGTCTTGCTCCGTTCTTCGTCGCACAAAGCGCAGGGGCAGGCATCCCGCAGAAAGGTAAAGCTGTAGTTCGAAATATGTCCGTCCTTCCACACTATTTCCATGCCCGTGCCAGTGGTGACGTTCACCTTGACCGACTTGGGTTCTGCCCACGACTCCATATTTTCAGTATCGCACAGGCTGGCGCGGGGCGAACGCGGGAGGACAATCGATGGCGACGGAGCAGCGCTCGCTTGAGCGCCCGGTGGACAAGCGCGGGCAGGTGTCCGCGCCACGGGGGCTGTTGTTCTCGCGTTTGTCGAAACCGCCGCCCGTCCGGTAGAATCAATAGTTCGTAGAACAGCTTCTGAAGTTTCTGGAGAAGTCATGGCACAGGTATGTCATATTTGCGGCAAGGGGCCGCAATTCGGCAACAACATCAGCCACGCCCACAACGTGACCAAGCGGCGCTGGAACGTCAACCTGCGCCCGGTCCGCGCCAGGGTGGGGGGCTCGACTAAGCGCATCCGCGTCTGCACTTCTTGCCTGCGCAGCGGGAAGGTCGTCAAGGCGTAGAAATTCCCTGGACCGAAGCCGCACGTCTCAGGCGAGAAAACAGGTGCCGCCCCGCAGCAGGCTGGCACAGGCCCGGCCTCGCTCCCACCGCCTAACCAAGCGGTGGGTTAACGGATGCCACCGTTACGCGGCTCAAGCGAAGCCGCAAAGCAGGGTTCAAGCCGAGGGCGTCTGTCCCCACATCGATCCTTACTGGACGCCCAGCAGCTCCACGTCGAAAATCAAAGTTGATTTTGGCGGGATGACTGGTGGATAACCGGCCTCGCCATAGGCAAGCTGGTACGGGATACGCAACTGGCGCTTGCCGCCGATCTTCATACCGGCGACGCCTTCGTCCCAGCCTTTGATGACCTGGCCAGCTCCGAGCTTGAAGGTGAACGGTCGGCCTGCGTCTACCGAGCTGTCGAACTTCTTGCCGTTGGTCAACCATCCCGTGTAGTGGACTTTGACGGTCTGTCCTCGGGTTGCAGTTGGCCCAGGACCCGTCTTGATGTCCCAGTACTCAAGGCCGTCGGCGGTCTTGGTAGGCTGTCCTGTGACCTTGGTGGGCACGCTGGTATCGGAGGTGCTGCCTTTCTTCTGTCCCCACACCATAGGCGCGGCCAGCAGCAGGCCCAGTATTAGAACCGTCATTTTCAACATGAATCTTCTCCAGATTGTGGCTTGCGAATTTTCCAATTGCCGATTGATTCTAAATTGGCAAGCCAGAAATTGGACAATCTCTTACGCCAATGCGATGACATCGATCTCGACCAGCACGTCTTTGGGCAGTCGGGCAACTTCTACGGTCGAGCGTGCCGGGGGCTCGGACGAAAAGTACCGGCTATAGACTTCGTTCATGCCGTTAAAGTCGGTCATGTTCTGGAGAAAGACGGTTGAGCGCACGACCTTCTCCAGCCCGCTCCCCGCCGCTTTCAGTATTCCGGCAAGATTTTTCAGCACGCGATCGGTCTGAAAACTTACGTCTCCGGAAACCAGGGTGTTGGTTACCGGATCAATGGCAATCTGCCCGGAAAGGAACAGGAATCCGTTGGCCTTAATTGCCTGCGAATACGGCCCGATGGCCTTCGGACCATCATTTGTCGCAATGACCTCTTTCATGAAACCTCCATGGTCGGAATTCAGATTTTAGATTGCAGATAGACAAACGAGGTGAAAATCGAGACCCCTCGCTGGGTGAGGGATGACAACAGCAGCGCCGGCATCTTGCCGGGCCCAGGCGCGGGCGGGACGCCCGCGTGACAGCCGTCAAGGTCCCTCGACTCGCGCAAAAAAACCGCGCTCGCCCGGGATGGCAAGGCTGGTGGTGCGACGCGTTGAGTGGTGATTGAGCGAGGCTTTCTTATCTTAATTTAATAGCGCTGACTTCTATATTTTCTGCAGTCGTTGGACATCGTGCACGCCTGGGATCTTTCGTACGCCCGAAACAATCGTCTCCAGGTGTTTGAGATCGAGGATGTCGAGGACCACGTCGATGTTAGCCTGGCCATTGGCGGTGCGCGCTTCGATGTTCCGGATATTGGTTTTGGTATCGCTGATCACGGCCGTGATCTGCTTCAACATGCCCCACTTGTCATCGCAGAAGAGCGTCAATTTAACCGGATAAGCGGCGGCTGCGCCTTCGTCTTTAGCGCGGGTCCACTGCACATCAATGCGCCGCTCCGGTTCGTAGAGCAGGTTAGTGACGTTGGGGCAGTTCTTGGAGTGCACGGCCACGCCTTTGCCGCGAGTGACATAGCCCACGATGTCCTCGCCGCGGATGGGGTTGCAACAGCGCGCGCGATAGACAAGCAGGTCGCCGTGGCCTTTGACGGTGATCGCGTTGGCATCGCCGCCGAAAACCCGGCGTACCACGCTGGCGAACCCGCCGCCCTGATCCTCCCCTTCACCCGAGGGCTGTGTGCCCGCCGGCGCGAGTCGTCCCAAAACCTGTCGCGCGGAGTATTTTCCATAGCCGATGCCCGCCATCAAGTCGTCGGGCCGGCCCAGGCCGTAGTCGGAGGCAATTTTTTGCAGGGCTTCGTCCTTCACCGCTTTGAGGGAGATGCGATACTTGCGTGCTTCCTTTTCGATCAGCTTGCGGCCAATTTCGATAGCTCTCTCGCGCTGGTGGACATTCAGCCAATGTTTGATCTTATTTCGTGCGCGAGACGACTTCACCACGGCCAGCCAGTCGCGGCTGGGCTTGTGCCCGAGCTGGGTAAGGATTTCGACGATGTCGCCGCTGTGCAGCTTATGACGCAGCGGCACCATGCGCCCGTTCACCTTGGCGCCCACACAGCTGTGTCCCACCTCGGTGTGGACAGTGTAAGCAAAATCGATGGGGGTTGAATCGCGCGGCAGAACAACTACCTTGCCTTTCGGCGTGAAGGTATAGACCTCTTCCGGATAAAGATCGATCTTCAGAGTGGAAAGGAACTCGTTAGGATCGGAAACGTCGCGCTGCCAGTCCACCACCTGGCGCAACCACGCCAGCCGCTGCTCGTCTTTGGCGGAAACCGAGCCATCCTTGTACTTCCAGTGCGCGGCAATGCCTTCTTCCGCCATCTTGTGCATCTCTTCGGTGCGGATCTGCACTTCGAATGGCGTGCCGTTCTCGGCAATGACGGATGTGTGCAACGACTGATAGAAATTCGGCCGCGGCATGGCAATGAAATCCTTGATGCGTCCGGGCACCGGTCGCCACAAGTTGTGGATGATGCCGAGCACGGCATAGCAATCCTGCACTGACCGCGTGATTACCCGCATGGCGCACAGATCGTAGACTTGCTCTACTGTAATCCGCTGCCGCTGCAGCTTCTTGTGGATACTGAACAGCCGCTTTATCCGGCTTTCCACGTTGGCGGTAATGCCCGCCTCTTTCAGCTTGTCGCGCAGCACGGTCTCGACGTGCGACAAAAAGGCTTCGCCTTCTTTGCGCCGGGCCTCGACCGCGTCATGAACCTGCTGATAGCCGATCGGATCGAGGTAGCGGAAGCCAAGATCTTCCAACTCTCCGCGAATTTTCCCCATGCCGAGCCGGTGCGCAATCGGCGCATAAATGTCCAGCGTCTCCCGTGCGATTGTCTGTTGGCGTTCCGGCGGAAGGTGCTCCAGCGTGCGCATGTTATGCAGGCGGTCGGCAAGCTTGATGAGCACCACGCGAATGTCGTCCACCATGGCCAGCATCATCTTGCGCAGGTTTTCGGCCTGCTGTTCCTCACGGGTGGCAAAGTCGATCTTACTGATTTTGGTGACGCCCTCGACGATGTGGGCCACCTGATCGCCGAATTCCTTTCCGATATCGACGATGGTAATGGAGGTGTCTTCGACCGAATCGTGCAGCAGCCCGGCAGCGATGCCGATAGGGTCCATCTTCATTTCCGCCAGGACGCAGGCGACTTCGAGGGGATGAACCAGGTAGGGCTGGCCGGAGGCACGGGTCTGTCCGGCGTGATATTTCTGGGAATACTCGTACGCCTTGCGGACGATTTCCAGGTCGTCGTTGGGCCGGTTGGCCTCCAACTTCTTCATCAGGTCACGGAAACGGGTGACGGTGAGGACGTTGGTGGCAATCTGTTGACGTAGAGTCCCCATACTCGATTATAGCCGGAAGATGCGCTAATTGAGCCGTGTGAGGAGGTGTGAGGAGGGGCCTATGACCCGTCCAGGAGACGGGACACACCCTGTCTCGGCCTCAGTTCTGCTACATTTACCGACATGCCTGCACGTATCCTGGTCAGCGGCGTTTCCGGTCCGCTGGGCGCCGCTCTCCTGCCCTCTCTCCGCGACCGCGGCTACAGGGTGGTTCGCCTGGTGCGCGGAGCCGACTCGGACGACGAGCAGATCAGTTGGGAGCCAGCCAAGCCTTTGCCGGTGGAGTCAGTTTCGGGGTTCGATATCGTCATACACCTGGCCGGCGAAAGCATTGTCGGCCGCTGGACTGCGGCGAAGAAGGCCCGCATCCGCGACAGCCGTCTCCTAGGTACCCGGAATCTGGCGGAAGCCCTGTCACGGGCCGCTGAGCGCCCATGGGTTCTAATTACCGCCTCTGCGATCGGCTACTACGGGAATCGCGGCGACGAGGTGCTGCGGGAGGACAGTTCTCCCGGTCGGGATTTCCTCGCGGAGCTGTGCCGCCAGTGGGAAGAAGCCACCCAACCCTCTGCTCAGGCGGATATCCGCACGGCGAATCTGAGGATTGGACTGATCCTCAGCTTAGCCGGTGGTGCCTTACCGCGGATGCTCATTCCCTTCCGGATGGGAGTGGGCGGCAAGATTGGTCAGGGCCGCCAGTGGTGGAGTTGGGTTGATGTCAATGACGTGGTTGGCGCCATTCACCACGTCATCAAGGCCGATAGTTTGCAAGGCCCGATTAATGTAGTTGCCCCTAGGCCGGTGACCAACGCCGAGTTCACCAAGACCCTGGCTGAGGTTCTCGACCGTCCGGCAATTTTTCCGATGCCTGCATTTGCAGCGCGGCTCGCGTTTGGGGAAATGGCTGACGAACTGCTGCTAGCCAGCCAGCGGGTGGAGCCTGCGAAATTGATTTCCAGTGGGTACCCGTTCCAGCATTCAGAGCTGAGGAAGGCTCTGGAAGATATTCTGATCCGGTAAGAAACCCGGCAGGAAAAACGAGGCCATGGATTTTCCGGACCCGGAGCTTCTACTTTCCCTGCTGCATTTCCTGGCTAAGCCTATCCAGCAGCTGGGCGCGCTGCTCGGTAGTCAACTCGCGGCGCAGCTCTTCCAAAGCCAGAGCAACGATGTGGTAGTGATGAGCGCCGGCATACTTGGGGTCGCTGGTGATCTGTAGCCAGAGGCTATGCAACAATTCCAGGTCCTGCGGGCGCAGGTGGGGCGCGTGCGGGCCGAGCAAGTACTCGTGGACAGAACCATCGGGCGAGTAGACCTCCAGGGTGAGACGCGGTTTGGGCTCCGGCAGCCGCTCCCAGGCATCGCCGCTGAGTTTTCCCTGCTCGTCGGCGGTTAGCTTGTTGGACAGTCCGCAAACCACGCGGCTGGATTCGAGCCGCTGCGCGGTCAGCAAAATGGCCTCGAACACGTCCGTGGCCGGAACTACCAGCAGAGAAACCGGCTTGCCTTCCTTTTCCGCCACCGCTACGACGCTGGTAAATAGCTCCTGCTCGTAGCGATCAAAGATCTCGTTGGCCTCGTAAACGCGGCTGCCGCTGAAACTGTGCTCACGATGGTAGAGCCGGGCCGTCATCACCACCACATCCTGACGCGCGGTATCGGTGTGCGCGAGGATATTGCGCAGGTAGTACAGATTCCGGGGATCCCGCACGGCCACCAGGATGTTCCCTGGGCGGGCACCGAGAGCACCGCTGCCTAGTTCCTGGTTTCCATAGACCCGAAATTGTTCCAGTTGTTCAGGCTTGCCATGCCGCTCTTTGGCGACCCGGTGCTCGGAGTAAGCAAATAACGCAAAGAACACGAGGCTGAACGACACTCCAGCAATCGTCGCTTCTGTTTTGGTGAGAAGATTGACCACAGCGGTCATGAACAGCACCAACGAAATGATGATCAGGCCGACAGGAACTTCTTTGCCCCCAATGGGAAAATTAAGTGGAACCTTCCATTCGCGATTAGCCGGCTCGGTATAGCGCAGCACTAACACAGCCAGGGATTTCAGAGCAAAGCTCCAGATCACGCCGAAGGCATACAGGCCGGCCAGGATGAACACATTGCCTTTGCTGGCGATGATGGTAAGCAGTTGCAAGCCGACAACGAGGTTGACAATGCGGTAGCTGGTTCCATAACGCGGATGGGGCTTCTGGAAGGCAGAGGTCAGCACGCCATCTTCCGCCACCCGGTTCAATACGCCGTTGGCGCCGACAATCGAGGTGTTCTGCGCACCCGCAAGGATCAGCACGCCTACCAGAACAACAAAGCCATGAAAGAGCAGCCTGGCCCACATCGGTCCGGCCAAGTACATCGAAATGCCGCCAATCAGGTTGGCGAAGTACTCCGGCCGCACCTTGTCGGGGATCATCATGACCGCGAAGAATGAAACTAACGACGTGAAAAGCAGGCTGTAGATGAAAATCACAAGCCCGGTTCTTTCCAGGTTCTTCAGCTTGGGGTGTTCGATTTCGCGATTTACCTGCGCCAGTGTTTCTTCGCCGCTCATGGCCAGCACGGAGTGGCCGAAGCCCACGAACAGGATGATCATGGTGAGCTGGCTGATCCAGGTGCCGTTCAGCCAGCCTAAAGATTCTCTGTCGAGCCTGACCACACCGAGGTGGAGAGGATTTGGCGGGAACTGGATCGGCGCCCTGAAAATGCTGACCAAACACCAGACGATCAGGATCACCACCATGATGGTCGTGATAACCATGATCTGCACCGCTTTTTGACTGGATTCGTGGATTCCTTGGGTATTCTTTCGCCAGAAGTAAAGCACGATGAGGCAGCCGAAGACGGCGGCGAAGCCGTTCTCGGGAAAATGCGCCAAGGGATGGCCAAGATAGCTGGCAATATCTTCTACAAAACCGGCCAGGTACTGTCCGGCGGAAACCGCGCTGATGGGGCCGGTCAGAACGTAGTCAAAGAGCAGCGCGGAGACCGAGAACTTGGCCAACGTGCCGCCCATGGCCTCCTTGACCACCCTGTAGACGCCGCCACGCACGAACATGCTGCTGGACTCGATGTACAGAGCCCGAACCGCGTAGCTGAACAGCATTACCGCCAGGATGAACCAAGGAGCACTCTTGCCGATGACTTTCTCAGCATCACCTCCGGCATAGTACGCCGAGGACGCCAAGTCTGAGAGCACGATGGCCGCCGCCCGCCAGAAGGAGATGAACGATAACATCACTGTGGTGGCGACGAAAACCTTTACGGCGGGACGTTTAATTTGCAGGGAACTCGCCATTAGACCTGCAGAATCACTTAGGCAGTCTAGCGAAACCATTAAAGATAGCACACAGCACGGTGTCGGAAATCAAAGGCGAGAGCCGTAGGAGTGCCGAAAGCCACTGCGCTGGGCGTGTGTTGGGGGGAGCTCGACCCGAATCGCAGCCCGGCTAGTAAGGGCTTATCTGGGGGCCAAATAGGTCTGTGTGATTCGGTCGTGCCAGCACAGGGCATCCTCGTCGAGATAGCACCAGGCGAATCCCACTCCCAGCGAGACAGCCGACAAGATTGACGCCAACACGCGCCAAAAGCGGGTTCGGCGATCCACGGGAGTTCCGTCGAAACGACAAATACGCAAGCGGGCCAGTCGCAGGCCCGGCGTGCTCCCCGTGTAAACCAGCAATAGGTACTGGTAGCCGACCCAGAGGGCGCCGCTCATGCCGACCCCCACAACCAACCCTTGTGGCAACGGTGGTACGAATGCAACCAATTTGAAAAATATGTAGGCAAACCAGGCGCAAGCCAAGGTGACCAGGAGTCCGTCGCAAGCACCGGCTAGAAGGCGGCGCGGCACCGGCGCAGCCTGCAGCGGGATCTCAAATTCGGGTCGCTTCTCAGGCTCGGTTTCCTCGGGCTCCAGAATGATGCCACCTAAGGCGGGAGCAGGAGGAACGACTTCCGGGACTTCCACGATGCGGGGGCCCTCCACCGCAGGCTCGGCCAATTCGTCGAAGGCAGGAAATAGAGCAGAATAGGGCCGTGGGAACTCGATGATCCTGCCAACTTCGGGCGACGCGGTTTCCCCCGGTGCTGGTTTCGACCCAGAACCCGGCCGAGCTGATTCGGAAATCAGAGGGGGTCCAGGGCAGGCCTCGTCCGTGCCCTTAACGTTTTCGCATTTCGGTTCGGCCGCTTCGAACCTAAGCCGCAATGACGGATATCTCGGTGGCTGTGGCTTGCGTCGAGCGCGATAACGGTTCAGCCGCTCCGCAACCTGATTTTTCCAGCATGGAGGATCAGTAGGAGCCCCGAAGCCGTCGTCAGCAGACCCGGTCGGGACATTTTGCTCATTTCTGTATGCCCCCGCAGGGTTAGATCCGGGTTGGACTGGGTTGGCCGGTGTTGCAGCCGAGGCATTCGAACTGGCCGAAAAGCGTTCATCGCTTGCGTCGTAGGCGTCCGGACCGAGGAGAACATGATCTGGTGCCGGCGAGGAGCCGTTGGCCGGATTTGCATTAGGCGGCAACGGGGAAGGCGGCGGAGGACAGGAGTCAGGGAACGGCGACGCTAGGGTGCAATGGCAGACGTTGCCGCAAAACGGACAACCCATGGGCCGGTGTTCGAAGAATTCCAGAACCAGAGCCGTGCGGAGCAACCAAACGGGCGCGCCAGCGATTCCAACTTTCCCTGACGAGCACGACCGTGTTAACGTCACCCTGTCTTCAAACTGGCGGACGGGCGGCCGCTCGTGCGCTTCCCATGATCTCCCGCATACGATTGCTTATCACGGCGGCGTGGCTTTGTCATCTGCTTCTCTTCCCCACCTTAGTTACTAGCCAGTTGCAGTTGCAATGTCCACCCCCCGTGACCTCGCAGGATAAGGCAGATATTTGCGCCATCACGCAGGAAAAGGATGGGCCGGTCTACCAACTGCACGGTCGGGAGAGAATTCACTACCGAAACCTTGATCTCTGGGCAGACGAAGCAACCTATAACTCGGAAAGCGGTGACCTAACCCTCCAAGGCCATGTCATTCTCGATGGTGGTCCTAACCATGAGCGCATTCAGGCCAGCCATGGGAGCTACAACGTAGACACAGAAATCGGCCGCTTTTACGACGTGGTGGGTATGATCGGAGCAACCCCGCACCAGCATCGCGCCTTCCTGACCACCTCCAACCCTACGGCTTTCACCGGCAAGATGGTCGAGAAAACGGGTCCCGACCATTACGTCGTGCACCATGGCACGGTGACCAGTTGTGAACTTCCGCATCCGAAATGGCAATTCAATTCGCCGCATGTGACTCTGGAACTGGGCAAGCGCGCCATGATCTACAACAGTACGTTCCGCGTGCGCGGCGTGCCCGCCCTGTTTTTTCCGATTGCCACTCACCCCTTGCAGCGCCTGCCCCGGCAATCCGGATTCCTGATTCCCGGCTTCGGCACATCGACGATCAAGGGTACGGTTTTCGGCGATTCTTTTTTCTGGGCCATTAACCGGAGCGTGGACGCCACGATCGGCGCCGAGTCTTACTCCAAGCGGGGATGGGCGCAGCATGGCCAGCTTCGCCTGCGACCCAGCCAGACTTCTCACATCGAGCTGTTCTACTTTGGGGTGCGCGATCGCGGCCTACGCACCCCTCGGGTCAGCCAGGGCGGTGAAAATGTACGGCTTAGTGGAGAAGCTCGTTTCGGGCACGGCTTCCGAGGCGTCGCCGATGTCGACTACCTGAGCTCCTTCGTGTTTCGCGTGGTTTTCAACGAGGTTTTCACTCAGGCCGTGTACTCGGAAGTGAGATCACAAGGCTTTCTCTCCAAAACTTCCCAGGGATATTCCTACAACGCTCTGATCGAGCGTTATCAGAACTTCGAGAGCACGAACAAGGGCGACGTAGTCACCATTCTTCATGCCCCCAGCCTGGAATTCTTCAGCGTAGACCGGCCTCTCGGGCGGTCTCCCTTCTATTGGAATTTCGACACTGCGTTGGAGGGTTTGTCGCGCAGCGAGCCGGGGGTGACCGGACGGTCGGGAACCGAGACACCGTTTCGCACGGCTCCGCTGGTCGGACGTTTTGATTTCAGCCCCAGCATTTCCTTGCCCCTGCAGGTTGCGGGATGGTCCCTCCTTCCATCGTTCAACGTGCGGGATACCCTTTATAGCCAGCAACTGATCCCATCGTCCGGAATTGGAATCGCCAGCAATGACCCGATTAACCGGCGGGCTCTCGAGACCTCCGTTGAGCTTCGTCCACCGTCCCTCGAGCGGGTCTTCAACCGGGGACTACTCGGACGCAGCCTGAAGCACGCGGTCGAACCGCGCGTGGTGTACCGGCGCATTTCAGGCGTCAATAACTTCGGGGAGATACTCCGGTTCGACGAACGTGACGTGCTCAGCGACACAAACGAAGTCGAGTACGGCCTGGTCCACCGTCTCTATGCGAAGAAACGTCCCAAGCCCGAGAACTGCGGGTCCGCGCTGACGCCTTGCGCCAAACCAGCGCCAGCCCGCGAACTTATCAGCTGGGAGCTGGGGCAAAAGTATTTCCTGGATCCCAATTTTGGAGGAGCTTTGGTGTCTGGTCGTCGCAATGTTTTCACCACCACCACAGACTTCACCGCTATAGCATTTCTTACCCAGCCTCGCCACCTCTCCCCGTTGATCTCGCGTCTTCATATCGGACCCAGTTCGCGACTGGAAGCCGGCTGGGACTTCGACTACGACTTCAAAATCAGCCACATGAGCGCCAGCAATGTTTTCCTTAACTATCACATCGGCCAGGTCAGCTTGGGCTGGGCCGATGCTTATCTGGAGACGCCCGGCGAAGTGTTGGTGTCCAACAATTTGGCGCCATCCAAGTTCCATCAATTCCGCGTCCAAATGACGTATGGGGCCGCCCTGAAGCGCGGTTTCAGCGGTACTACGGTATTTGGCTACGACCTGAATACCGGAATTCTTCAGTACTCCGGCGTGCAGTCAACCTACAACTGGGACTGTTGCGGGATCACGGGGGAGGTTCGCCGGTTTGCCTTGGGTACGGTCCGTCGTGAGAACCAGTACCGCTTCCAGTTCACCCTGGCAAATATCGGCGCCTTCGGTAACTTGAGGCGGGAGGAGAGACTGTACTAGGGAAGGGAAGAGCCATGCGTGCTGACCTGTCCCGCCGAGCGGAGCCCGGCTTCCCCTGTTATCGGCCAGCATTTAAGATACTTGTCATGGGGTCGATCAACGCCGAGCTTAGTCAAAAGAGCAAAGCTCTGGATTCCCATCTGCGCACCCTGAAACGTACCCTGGTTGCCTACTCTGGCGGCGTGGACTCGGCTTTTCTCGCCTACGCCGCGCATGCCGTCCTGGCCGACGACATGGTCGCGATCATCGCCGATTCTCCCAGCCTGGCCCGCACGCACCTCGCCGATGCCGTGGCTTTTGCGCGCGAGCAGAACATACCGCTTGAGATAGTCTCAACCGCCGAACTCGAGCGCCCGGAGTACGCTAGCAACGATGCCAACCGCTGCTTCCATTGCAAGGACGAACTGTTCACGGTGATGGAAGGTATCCGGAGTTGCCGCGGATTCGACACGATTGCGTACGGCGTGAATGTGGACGATCAGGGCGAGTTCCGTCCCGGCCAGCAGGCCGCCAGTCAGCACAAAATCGCAACCCCCCTGCTCGAGGCGGGACTGACAAAGCAGGAGATCCGGGAACTAGCCCGTGCCGCCGGCCTCCGCGTCTGGGACAAACCCGCCTCGGCCTGCCTCTCTTCGCGTATCGAATACGGACGTCCGGTGACGCGCGCAGCGCTCAGTGCGATTGAGCAGGGGGAAGATGCGCTTCGGGCCCTCGGTTTCCGCCAATTTCGGGCGCGTCATCACGGCGAGATGGTGCGAATCGAAATCGCTCGCGAAGAATTGCCGCGCGCCCTCACCCCAGAAATGGCCTCCGAATTTACGCGCATTTTCCAGGCCCTAGGCTTCAAGTTTGTCACGCTCGATCTGGAGGGCTTCCGCTCGGGCTCGATGAACTCATTGCTGAATGCTGATCAGCTCACCCGCAAGGGCCATTGATTTTCGATTGCCCCTTTTCCAATTTCCGATTGCAGCAGCTGACGCTTGCCTCCGAATGACGGCTCTCTTGCCGCTTTGCCCGTCGGTAACCCCGTATTCTGGCCGTTCTTCCGTAGGACGACAGCGCAGATATGAGATAATTTCTCCCTGATTCCTCCATGTTCAGGCGGTTCCTAGTGACGTTTTTTCGACGTGGTTTTGCGGTTTTTTTGCTGATTTGCCTGGGTTGCTCGGCGCAATCGGCTCCCCCCGATTTAGCCAAACGCATCGAGCGCCAGGTGCGGTCCTTCTACAGCCTGCCAGCCGACGTGAAAGTCACGGTCAATCCGCTCAAGCCGAGCGAGTTTCCCAACTACGACGCGCTTACTGTGACTCTCAACAACGGCGATCGCAAGCAGGAAGTTGCGTTCCTGCTCTCCAAGGATGGTCAGACGCTCGTCCGCTTTAACAAGATGGACCTGAGCAAGGATCCCTATGCCGAGATCATGAAGAAGATCGACCTCAACGGCAGGCCCACACGTGGCAACAAGGATGCCAAGGTAGTGGCCGTCAACTACGACGACTTTGAGTGCGCCTTCTGTTCGCGCATGCACCAGCAGTTGTTCCCCACGCTGTTCAACGAATATGGCGGTCGCGTATTGTTTGTCTACAAGGATTTTCCTCTCGCCGAGCTTCATCCCTGGGCAATTCACGCGGCGATCGACGCGAACTGCCTGGCCGCCCAGAACAACGACGCGTACTGGGATTTTGCGGACTACGTCCATGCCAACCAGTCAGTGGTAAATAGCGCGGGCAACCTGGATGCCCGTTTTGCCACCTTGGACCGGCTGGCATTCGAAGAGGGGCAAAAGCGAAATATGGACTTGTCCAAACTCCAGTCTTGCGTCAAAGCGCAGAAGGACGATGCGGTAAAGAGCTCGATGCACGAGGCTGAACTGCTGGATGTAACCGCCACGCCGACAGTGTTCGTGAACGGCGAGAAGATTGATGGTGCGCTGCCTCTTCCACAGCTGCGCGCAGTATTCGATCGCGCGTTGAAAGATGCCGGCGTGGCTACGGCCACGTCAGCACCGAGCCCGGCTGCCTCGGCCGCCACCGCACCCACTCCTAAATAGCGTTTTGGGATATTTCGTAGTCGTGTTTCTCGGGCTCTGGAGGCACTGCTTGAAACCTGAACGGCTGGCGGCGCGCCCCGCGCGCACGATGGGTATCGTTCTGCTCAGCGTTAGTAGTCTTGTCTCACTGGGATGTCGCGAAGGCAGAGGCGGTTCCGACGTGATGGCCAAAGTAGATGGGCGACAAATCTTCCGGGCAGACGTCGACAAGTATTATCAGAACCAAACCTCCGGCTCCGAGCAGCAACCTAGCGGCGAACAGGTTTCCACCCTGCGTTTGAACATCCTTGACCAGTTGATCGAAACCGAAATCCTCATGCGCCGTGCCGAGAAGCTGGGTCTACTTGCCACGGATGAGGAAGTCGAGCGCAAGCTCACCGAGATCAAGTCTCCCTACACGCAGGAGCAGTTTGACCAACGACTGAAAGACAAGAAGATCTCCCTGGAAGATTTCAAACAGGATTTGCGCCGCAGCTTGACCCGCGAAAAAGTCCTGAACAAGGAGGTCACTTCCAAGATCAACATTACCGACCAGGACATTACCAACTACTACAACCAGCACCGAGCTGAGTTCAACCTGATTGAGCCGCAATATCACCTGGCGCACATTTTCGTCACACCACTCCCCAACCCTCAAGTCCGCAATCTTCAGAACAGCAAGGCCCAGAACGAAGCCGATGCCCGCAAGAAGATGCAGATGATCCTGAATCGGCTCGATAGTGGTGAGGATTTTGCCACTTTAGCGATGAACTACTCGGAAGATACCGATACTACCAGCAACGGTGGAGACCTGGGTTTTACTCCCGAGTCCGCGCTGAACAACACCGACGCTGCGACTCGCGAGGCCGTAATGAGGCTCAAGCCGGGTCAGTACACTGCGATTATCCCGGTCATGAATCCCGCGACCAAGCAGGTTTACGGCTATCGGATCGTGAAACTGGTGGCCAAGGAACCGGCGGGTCAGCGGGCATTCAATGACCCACGCGTGCAGCAGGCAATCCGCGAACAACTCCGCGACCGTCGCGAACAGCTCCTGAAAGCTGCCTATTACGAGACTCTGCGGGGCCAGGCCAAGGTCGAGAATTTCTACGCGCAGGAGATCCTGGATAAGGCGGGAGCGGGGAAGTGACGAAGGTCACAGTGAGCCGACGCTGTCCGGCCGAGAGCGAAGCTCGGCTGATGGTCACTCCACAATCGCCAGCACGTCGCCAGCGTTAACGGCTGCGCCCTCCGCCGCCAGAACTTTCTGCACAACGCCCTTCTTAGGTGACTTCAGCTCGTTCTGCATCTTCATCGCTTCGACAACCATGACGCCCTGGCCCGCTTCCACTTCGGTCTGAGCCGGAGCCAGCACGCGCACCACTCTCCCCGGCATGGGAGCCACCAGTTTTTTCGCACCACGCTCGTCGGCCGCACTGCCCTTCCGGCTGCGCAGCGAACGCGGATCGCGCAGCTCGACAGCAAATCGCTCAGCCCCAACCCACAGATGCATGTCGGTGGGCGTGCGCTCGCGCTTGACCTCGTAAGCCTTTCCATCGATCAGCACCGACAAAACGTCGCGGCGCGTCAGCACGGCATCGAGACGAATCTGGCGACCATCGAGCCGGCATTGCCAGAGGCCATCAGCTCGCTCCAGTTCCAGGCGGTGGCTCTTGCCGTCGATTGTGACTTCGTAAGTCATAAGACAAGTGGCTAGTGGTCACGGGACAGCGGCCAGCAAGGAGCTTGCTCCGGCCCCTGACCACTATCCGCTTCTCAATCCTTCCGCGCGCGCGGTTCGCTTCCAACTGGACGTCCCATTGCGGTCACCGCCGCCATGGGAGGAAGTTCCATGGCTTGATGGGGCGATCGGTTCCAATACTGCAAACAGGCCTGCGGCAACCGCCGCAATTTCTGATCCCCCGGCAGGCGCCGATGCGGTCCCCGCCGAAAGCGCGAGTAACCGATCAAGGTAGCCCGTGTCCAGGTTTCCTGCCTGGAAGTCCGGATCATTCAAAATCCTTCGGAACAGAGAAAGGTTGGTCTTGATGCCGCCAACGAAATATTCATTCAGCGCCCGAAGGAGCCGGCCGATGGTCTGCTTGCGGTCGGTACCGTATCCGATCAGCTTGGCCAGCAGCGGGTCGTAATCAATCGGAACCGTCCACCCTTCATAGATTCCGCTATCGTGGCGAATGCCCGGTCCGGATGGCGCGAGCAGCAGCGTTATCTTTCCGGGGCTGGGGAAGTAGTGGTTGTCGGGATCTTCGGCGTAAATGCGGCACTCCATGGCGTGACCACGAATCTGCACTTGCTCCTGGGTAAACGGCAGCTTCTCGCCTGACGCGATACGGATCTGCAGGTGAACCAGATCGAGCCCGGTGATCAGCTCCGTCACTGGGTGCTCCACCTGCAATCGAGTATTCATTTCGAGGAAGTAAAAGTTCTTTTCCTGGTCGGAGAGGAACTCAACTGTGCCGGCGTTGGTGTAGTCGGCGGCTCTGGCGACACGCACTGCAATTTCGCCCATGCGCCGACGCATGTCGGGATCAACCAAGGGGGAGGGCGATTCCTCGAGCACCTTCTGATGGCGGCGCTGTATGGAGCACTCGCGCTCTCCCAGCCAAACACAGTTCCCCTGCTCATCCCCCAGAATCTGCATCTCGATGTGCCGTGGATTGACGATATATTTCTCTAGGTAGACTTCGCTGTCTCCGAACGAGCGCTGTGCTTCGCTGCGAGCGGCTTCGAGGGCCGACTCCAGATCGTCCGGCGACCCAACGAGCCGCATGCCTTTGCCGCCGCCGCCCGCTGCTGCCTTCAGCATCACCGGATATCCGATTCTGGCGGCCACTTGCTCCGCCTCATCGAAGGACTCGAGGGCCCGCGACGTTCCCGGCACAAACGGCACTCCGGCTTGCTCCATGCGCTGCCGCGCCCGGGTCTTGGACCCCATCATTTCCATGGCGGCTGCGGTGGGGCCAATGAACTTGATTCCAGAGTCGACACAGGCCTGCGCAAACTTTGCGTTCTCAGAGAGGAAGCCGTAACCAGGATGAATTGCCTCAGCGCCACTCCGCCTGGCTACATCCAGGATCTCGGCGATGTTCAGGTAGGATTCGCTGGCCGCTGCCGGGCCTATGTAGTAGGCCTCATCAGCCTTGCGCACATGCAGCGACGCCCGATCCACATCGGAATAAACCGCCACCGAGGTAATCCCGAGTTCGCGGCAGGCGCGAATCACCCGTACCGCAATTTCTCCTCGATTGGCGATCAGGATCTTTTTGAACATAAGCGAAGATGTGGGGGGACGGGCGTCCTTGTCCGTTCCGCCGAGCGCAGTCCGCGGCTCTGGCTTGCCGAATCAAGGCCGCTGAAACGTCGATTTTAACGGAGTTCCGGCACGGCGGCGCACCCTCCGGCAAGTAACTCTAGCAGCCTGTATTGCCCGCCTTGTGTGTTCCAGATCACACGGCGCTGTGCTCTGGGCCTTCTCTCAACCCAGACGGTTGCGAGCTGAAAAAGCGAGCTTCGGAGACCAAAAACACCGCCAGGATCAGCAGTTCCGGTTCAATAGGATGGCGATAACGTGCATGGGCGAAAACAAAGTAGTAGACCGTGGGATAAGACAGCAGGAGAAGAGCAAACAGTCCGGCTCCCATCCTTTTCTGGCGCAAGGCGCGCACCAGCCCGCCTAACGCCAACAGCGACGAAGCTAGAAAGACAAGGCTCCTCGCGAGTGCGGCCAACATGCTATCGCCCCGCTTGGGCGGTGCCGCCCAGTAGTAGACGAATCGCTTCAAGCTGATGACGGCAAAACGGCCCGGATTCTCCCGAATAAAATCGAAGGCTTCCCGCTTACGCTCCCTGGCATACGCCAGTTCGCCCATCTGTTCAAATCGGCTCCGTTCGGCGGCATTCAGATTTGGCTGAAGATAAGCCATGAGGATGCCATCTGCATTGGGTCCATTGCCCAACCGGAACTGCTGACCAAAGTCGTCGCGAATGAAAACGAATCTCCCGAATGCATGGTAATTGCGCACCAGCCAGGGGCTGAGGCACAGGAAGAACACTAACCACGCCAGTACTACGCCGTCGAACGAAGACAAACCATGCTTACATCGCCGATACCACACCCATAGCCCGCAGAACGGGAGGAACGAGAGAATCGAAGGGTTCATCAATGCGCCGATTCCCCACAGCACACCGAACAAAATCCATCCCTTGAGGCCTGGCCACTCCTCTAATCGCAAAGATAGCAGAAAAATCAGGCTCAGGATCAGGGGAGTGATGGTGGTATCCCAGACCCAGTGAATCGACCAGTACCAGGTGTACGGGAGAAGAGCCCACGTCCAGGCAGACCAGCGCGCCACTCTCTCGCCCAGGGTCTTGCGGGCAATCAGGTATAAGGGGATCGAGGTCAGTGAGGCGAACAGGCTGTTGATGGTCAACAGCACCCATGCGGAGGCAACGGAATAAATTCCAAACAGGGTGAAAACCCCGCCGATCAAGTAGGGGTATAGGGGCGGCTCCCACGCGCTGGGGCCAGCTCCTCGACAGTAGGGGTCGCTGAAGCCCCGGCCTTCGGCGAGGGCACGTCCGATGCAGCCCATCTCCCAGCCAAAGCCGAAATGGTTGTCAGTTGCCCGAATGCGATACTGGCCGAGTAGAGCGATCGCGGCCACCTGCAGGGCTAATGACAAAAGAACCGCTTGCCACACGAACTTGGGCAGCTTCGGGCTCTGCGATCTCAAGGTGTGATTCCTGCGGTCATGGTATCGTGCAGGGCAGGTCGACCTCGGTAACTCAGTCGCGGGGAGAGCGGACCAACCCTACCGCGAAAGGCGTGGCCTCGTTCAGGTCAGAGGAGACGACCTGCCGCCGTGATGCGAAGCGAAAGCGAATCAGGGTCCAGATTGCCAGAAATCCATCCGCGTGGCGAATCTTCTTGCCCTGATCCCGGGTGCGAGGGGTGTATTTGACGGGAACCTCTGCAATGCGTTCACCGAGGCGGGTCAACTTGGCCGTCACTTCGGGGCAGAACTCAAAGCGCCGGCACTCCAGACGCAGTTGCTGCAGCACCGAGCGCCGAAAGACCTTGTAGCAGGTAGCTTCGTCGTGAATTCCACAGCGATACAGAAGGTTGGCCAGGCGAGTCAGCAGCTTGGCACCCAGAAAGAACCGCAGCCCTCGCTCCGGCCGGTCGGGTCGCACACCGTAGACCACATTCGCTTTACCTGCGCGCAACGGCTCCAGCAGCACCGGATAATCCTGCGGATCGTATTCGAGATCTGAGTCCTGAATCAGGACATATTCGCCGCGGGCGTAGCGTAGGCCCGTGCGAATGGCCGCCCCCTTGCCGCAGTTGTGCTGGTGAAAGACCAGCGTGGTGTCCGGGGATGGTCTCAAATTCATGAGCTTCTCCCGCGTCCCGTCCGTGGAACCGTCGTCAATGATGATGATTTCCTTCGCCACCGGAGACGCTTGAATTTGCCGCAGCAGCTCCTCGACGTGGTCCATCTCGTTGTAAATGGGAACGATGACCGACACGCATCCCGTGCGTTCCGCTAGCTGCGGAGGACAGCGATCAGCCACGATTTCCGTACCAAGGGCCGGCAATGTCATGGGATACAATCGGCGGAGCAGACCTGCCGTCATATTAGCATTGGAATCCTCCTGCTCCAACGCGTAGGGAGAGAAGGTGTGGCATCTCCTGACACCCTGGAAAGGTCGCGGCAATCGGGCAACCCGCCTCTGAACCGCCGGTTTTCACGGGCGTTGCCACTGCTTCTCGTCTCGACCGCGATGGTGCTGGCGGCCGTGCTCCGGTTCCATGCTATCGGCCGGAAACCGATCTGGATTGACGAAGGCGTCAGCATCGAACTGGCCCGCCTCGACTGGTACAACTTCCTGCGTATCCTCTGGCGGCATGAGGGAAACATGACGCTGTACTACGTCCTGCTCCGCGCCTGGCTCCCGTTTGGCAACGGCGAGGGTTATATACGCGCGCTCTCGGTGCTGCCTTGCCTGGCTGCGATTCCCGCCATCTACGCTCTGGGCCGACGGATGCTCAATTCCGGTGTCGGCCTGATTGCGTCGCTTCTGCTCGCCCTGAACGCATACGACATCCGCTACGCGCAGGAGGCACGCAGCTATTCACTGTGTCCGCTGCTGTGCATTCTTTCGTCAATTTATTTCCTGAAATGTGTGGAAGAACCTTCGCGCTCTAGCCGGATCGGACATGTGCTAACCGGCGCTCTCGCTGCTTATGCCCACTTCTTTGCGGGATTCGTCGTTGTCGCTCAGTGGATTTCGTTGCGCATGCTCGATCGCGAAGATCTCGAGCGGAAAATGAAGGAGAATTGGCGTCAGCTCGCGATCGCAGTGGCGCCGATCGCACTGTTTATTATCACGACAGGCACCGGCGTGATCCGATGGATTCCGCGGCCTGGACTCTCCTCGCTCAGAGACTGCGCACGCTTGCTGACGGGCAACGGCGGCATGGTGCTTGCGCTCGGTTTTCTGGCTGCGTGCGCCGGCGCATTGGTCCCTGTTTTCCGGGCTGGTCTAGTTCAACGAGTATCCCGGGATAGCTGGCACTATCGTTACCTTCTCCTGTGGCTGCTATTTCCAATCGGGTTTACTTTTGTGATCTCGCAACTGAAACCTTTCTTTCTCATCCGTTATTTCATTTTTACGTTGCCGGCGCTGGTTCTATTGGCGGCTAGCGGGTTGGCCCGCTTGCGGCCGCGCTGGTTATTGGCCGGAGCCTTAACATTTTTTGCGATCTTCTCGCTCCGCGGCGTCTTCTCCTTCTATGAAAGGGATTTCGACATCGCGCGCGAGGACTGGCGCCCCGTGGCCCAATACCTGCTAAGCCATGCTCAGGCGGGGGACGTGATCCTGTTCCATCAGCCGATCGCCCGCATGCCCTACGAGTACTATCGCAGCCGAATTCCCGCGGCCGCCCACCCCAAGGTCATCTATCCGGAGCATAGCGACCGGCTCAGCTATCGCGATTTTTACGCGGGCCGCGTGCCCGAGAAATTCCTGGAGGGCCTGCCTGCCCAGCATCCGCGGGTGTGGGTCGCGCTTGCCTACAATGAAACGCCGGCCGGCCCCGATCCCACCACAAGTTCCATTTTCAGCATTTTTGGCCACGCGTATGCCGCCATGCAGCAGGATCAATTCCCCGGCATCGAGCTGAGGCTCTATAGCAAGTCCAACGGCACTAAACATCAGCCATAGTGGTCCAAACATGCCCCGAGCGACAAGAACAGCCGATTCTTCAGCAATTCAGGAGTTCCGCGAGCCGGCTCAGCGCCCAATCGAAGCCCTGATTCTCTCTCTACTGATGCTGATCGCTGCTGTCCTGGGTTTCCTGTTTTTGGGGAGGAAGGCATTCTGGTTTGATGAAGCATTCAGCGTTGCGCTGGCGCGCTTCGGTTGGCACAACTTCGCGGGCCTGGTCTGGCAACGCGAAGGCAACATGGTGCTGTATTACTTGCTCTTGCGTGCCTGGACGGGTTTTGGACACACTCCGTTCTTTTTTCGAAGTTTGTCGGTTTTGCCAGCCGTAGCGACCGTGCCGGTTGTGTATTGGCTGGGGCGTCGGCTCTATGACGCGCGCGTCGGCCTGATCGCCGCTATGCTCCTGACCTTCAATGCCTGGCAAATCCGTTATGCCCAAGAAACCCGCAGCTACTCGCTTCTCATCTTTCTAGGAGCGCTGTCCAGTGCGTTTCTTGTGGCCCATCTTCGGCGGCCATCACCTTGGACGCGGGTTGGACACATTGTAGTCAGCAGCCTGGCCATCTACGCCCATTTCTACGCGGAGCTTCTGGTGATCGCGCACTGGGTGTCGCTAAGATTCGTGCAGCGCGCGGAAATTCCGCCCAAAACCAACCGGAACTGGCGCTGGATCGTTCTCCTGACGGCTCCGGCCATGATCTTTGTTGCCAAGACGGGATCGAGTCCTTTGCACTGGATTCAGCGCCCTGGGACTCGGGACCTCTATCAGTTTGCGGGACAGATCACGGGAAATGGTGGCGTGCTGCTTGTGCTAGCGTATGCCTGTGCCTCGATCGCCGGGCTGCTGCCCATAAACCCGACACCGTGGCGGGTTCCCTGGCATGGTTGGCGCGAGCGGTTTCTGCTTGTCTGGCTGCTGTTCCCGGTTCTTTTTACGCTGGCAGTTTCGCTTGTCCGGCCATTATTTCTCAGCCGTTATTTCGTATTTTGTCTGCCGCCCCTCGTGCTGCTGGCGGCAGCAGGCATCGCTCGCGTGAATAGAACCCTGCTTCTGGTACCCGCGCTGGCCGCGTTCCTGGCGCTCTCGCTGAAGGGGACCCTATCCTACTACGACCACGATTTCGATTTGACCCGCGACGACTGGGCGGGAGTTTCAAACCACCTGCTGGCGCATTCCCGCCCCAAAGATGGGCTCGTGTTTTACGTGGCAATGGGGCGCATGCCCTACCAGTTTTTCCAATCTCTCGCGCCCAACGGTGCCACCTCGCCGGCCATTGTTTTTCCCGGGAAAGGAGACCGTTTAGATTTTCATGAATTACTGGCAAAACCTACTGCGGACGATCTGAAGGCAATTACCGACGAGTACACCCGCGTCTGGGTCGTGCTGATGAACAACGGGACAGCGTCTCATCCGGACGCGACTACGCGCACCCTGAACGAGATTTTCAGCCGACGCTTTCCCGAGCCGGAGCGGCGGGTCTTTTTCCCTGCCATCGAAGTGCGCCTGTACAGCAGGAATCGTTGAGGAAGCAGTTCCTCGCAGATTTCTCCGCGGTGAATACAAAAACCAAAGGCCCTTCCGCTTCCTGGAAGAGGCCTTTTCCTTTCTGAGGAGAACGCGACTACTTGCTCGATTGATCCTGCACGATGCCGGTAACGCCCGGCTGTTTCTCGGCCTTGGCCTTCTTGGTGGCCATCGTCTTATCGACCCACTCGTCGGCCATCTTCAAATCTGCCGCTCGCGCCGCCGGATCATCGCACTCGAGATCGGCTTTCTCGCGATACATGAGGTTCAAGTATGCCATGGCATCGTCGTAATCGGGACGCTGTTGCAGCGCCTTGTTGAGATTGTCGATACCATCCTTAATCACGTCGCCGTTCTTAGCTGCCAGGTCGCGGCAGACCTTCTTGTCCTTGAGCGGCTCGTCGGGTTTCAAACCCAGCTTGGCACGCTCTTCCATGCGCGGCTGGTAAGACTCGGTCCAGTCAATTACGCCGATGGAGTAATAGGTCTCAGGGTCATTAGGATCAAGCTGCGCTACCTTCTGGTGATACTGCTTGGCCAGGTCAAGCTTCTTCATGTTGAAGTACAGCGAGGCAATTCCTTTCAAGCTGCTGACCTGCTGATCGCGGCCAGGATGCATGTCGAGCACCTTCTTAAACTGATCGATCGCTTGCTCCGCATTCCGATTGTTGTCTTCCGTGTCGGCTCCGGGAATGTACTGCTGAGCGTAGGCAGTGGCCAGATAAAGGCGTGCGTTGAGCAAACTCGAATCCAGCTCGACCGCCCGCTGAAAATGGTTAATGGCGTCTTCGTATTTGGCGTTTTTGTAGGACTGGACGCCTTTGTTGAGCTGGTCGCGGGCCCGCAGCTTGTTGCAACCTGCTCCGCCAAGAAGCGCCAAGGCCGCTGCCGCTACTGCCAACCCTCGTAGGCTTCGGTTCATTGTGATAAGAATCTCCCTTGCCATGAAATGCCGGGACCTGTCGGTGATGGCATGCGCGGGGCCCGTGTGCGACCTGGAGGCGCGCACGCACCCGCCGCACCCCGGGACTGGCATCTAATCGAATTACGAAACGGTTAGCCGCCCGCTTCGATCTTAGCGGTGATCAGTCCGACCTTCTCTACCCCTGCCGAGTGGGCGATGTCAATCACGTCTGCCACGTCGGCAAACGGAATGTTGTTGTCGCCCTTCACGAACATCACTTTTTCCGCGCGGGTCTTGAAGATGTCCGACAGCCGCCCTTGCAGGTTCTCCCAGGTCGTATCTTCCTGGTTGATCTTCAGAGCCGGCAACTGCCCGGGACCACGATCCAGCAACTGCACCACAATGGTACGGTCGGGGGTGGTGTTCTTGGGCGCATTCGGCGGCGGGGGCTGGGGCACGAGTGCTTCGAGGCCCTTCGGGGTCAGCGGCGTAATCACCATGAAGATGATCAGCAGCACTAGAAGTACGTCAATGAGCGGGGTAACGTTGATGTCCGCTGTCGGACCGCCACCCGCTCCTCCCACTGCCATTCCCATAATCGATCTCCTCTATTGCCCGCCGGCCGGCGGGGTTTGCTGCTGTGGCGTATTCTTCTTTTGGTCGGTCAATAAACCCAACTGGTCTACACCCGCGGAGCGTACGTTGTCCACCACTTCCACGACCGAGCCATACTTCGCCCGGGCATCGGCGCGGATGAAAACCCGCTTGTCGGTGCGATTGGCGAGCCGGTCCTTAACCTTTTGCGTCAATTGATCGGGAACCACCGGGTCACTGCCGAAAAATATCTTCCCGTCGCGCATGACGGCTACGATCAGCGCGTCTTCTTTGTCGGCGTCCGGCATCGCTTCCGGACTGTTGACCTTGGCCAGGTCGACGCTCACACCTTTCTGCAACATGGGCGTAACGACCATGAAGATGATCAGCAGCACCAGCATCACGTCCACCATGGGGGTGACGTTGATGTTGGAATTGATCTTCTTCCCTTCATCACGTTTTGCCATTGACATAAGCTTCAGGTCTCCTGCGCGGATTGCGCGCTCGCTGGCTTCGGGCAAGTCCTTGGGTCGGGAATTGGAGCCCGCCGGCGCCGGCTTCAGCAACCGGCGCCAGGCCGGCAACTCAGGACCGCAAACTCCCCTTCGGGCTTAGGCCCGGCGCATTCCCCGCCGCTTCAGGAAGTAATCGATCAATTCGCTCGAGGAGTTATCCATCTCCACGTCGAATGCTTCCACGCGGCCGGTCAGGTAGTTGAACATCATCACGGCCGGGATAGCCACGAACAACCCGATGGCGGTAGTCACCAGCGCTTCCGCAATGCCGCCGGCGACGGCAGCCAGACCGGTAGCCTTCTGCTCGGAAATTCCCTGGAAGGCGTGTAGAATGCCCATCACCGTGCCGAACAATCCGACGAAGGGAGCGGTCGAGCCGATGGTTGCCAGTCCGCCCAAGCCGCGCTTCAACTCGGCGTGAACGATGGCTTCGGTACGCTCCAAGGCGCGCTTGGAAGCCTCAATGGTTTCGCCGGGGATTTCCCCGCTCTCCTGGTGAGCGCGGAATTCCATGAGGCCGGCAGTGACTACCTTGGCCAAATGGCTCTTCTTGTTGCGCTCGGCGACCCGGATGGCCTCGTCAATCTTGCCATCCCGCAATGCGCCGGCCACGGCCGGAGCGAAGGACCGCGACTGCTTGCGCGCGGCGCTGAAGGCCATCCAACGGTCAATCATGACACCGATGGACCAGCCGGACATGATGAACAGAATGATGACCACGATTCTGGCGGCCCAGTTCATCTGGCGCCAGAGCGAGATCGGGTCCCAGCCCACCGGTTGTTCCTGGATAATCCAGGCAGCCAAGGTGTACACGTGCACAAATGCTAGGCTTGCTAGGTTCGCTAAAAGCATGAGTTGCTTTCCTCCTCAAAACTTTCTCAATGTCTGGTTCTTTGATATCGGTTTCGGTCGCAATGTTGTGCGCTACGCTGACCAATTCAAGGGACAGTCCAAGGTCAACGCGCACAAAAACCACATCTGTTTCCCCGGCCACGGGTTGCAAGGTGGGAGGGGAAGGCAACCGCGGTCCTGCCGCTGTCAACTAGCAGCCCGGCTCTAGCCTCCGGACAGCGAAAAGATCACAGTAATCTGGGTCTCCACTTCTACCGGCTCGCCATTCAGGTAGTAGGGCTTGTACCGCCACTGCTTAACCGCCTCGATGGCGGACGGTGCTAGCATGGGGTGGCCGCTGATCAAGCGCAAGTTCTGGATCGAGCCATCCTTGCTGATTTCCGCCTGTAGCACGACCTGGCCCTGAATGCGGGCCTGCCGCGCCAGAGGCGGGTAAGGCGGCTGTATCTTCTTGATCAGGAGGCCCTGCGAGACGCCTTGCGAAACTCGTACCCGCTGGGGCGCGGCCACTTTGGGCACGGCTACGGGCGTGGAACTGATAATGCCGCCGATCACGCCCCCCATTTGCCCGCCGGGTACTCCACCGGGCACGCCACCCACCACGCCGCCCATGGAAGCCAGCGGCGGCGCCTCTTCCTCTTTAATCATCTGGACTTTCTCAGGAATCTTGGTAGGGGTGCGGAGTTGGCCGTTCATGATGTCGCTTTGCACTATCTTCACCGTCCTGACCGGCGTCGCAGCCGGAGGTGGTGGCGGCGGTGGCGGCGGAGGTGGCGCCACCAGGAAAGTCATTAATTGCTGTTTGGGCAAGGCTTCCGTGAACAATAGCGGGACCAGAACCAGCACGCCGACCAGGGCCACCTGCAAGACAAACGAAAGCGCCGTCGTCATGCCCCGCTTAGTTTTAAGCCTGCCACCGGACTCGATAAGGCTGTCTTCAAACATAGGCACGCTCCCGAGACACTACCCTACGTAGGTTTAGACACCGCCCCCGCCCTGTTTGCTCCCGCAGCCAAGCACCTTAGCGGCGACGGAAAGCATAGCCGGCAGACATCGGCCAAGTAGAACAAAATGTGAAACTTACATCAACCCGCCTGCCCACCATCGGATTCGGCGGCGAGCGGGTTGCTAAGCTTTCACCTTTACTTTCTCGCGGCCCTTTTCTGCCGGTATTGCAACGGGCCGTTTTCCCCTGCCGCTTCGCCAGTCCTGGTAGGCCACCAGGATGGGGGCAGCAATTGCGATCGACGAATAGGTCCCGATTAAGATGCCGATTACCAGGGCAAAGGAAAACCCGTGCAGCACTTCGCCCCCGAAAAGATACAGCGCCAATACTGTCAAAAATGTAAGGCCCGCGGTCAGAATGGTCCGGCTCAGGGTCTGATTAATGCTCTTGTTTACGATGTCGGACAGCTTCTCCCGCCGCAGCATCTTGATATTCTCGCGGATACGGTCGAAGACGACGATCGTATCGTTGTTCGAGTAGCCCACCAAGGTCAGGATGGCCGCGATCACCGTCAACGAGAGTTCCTTATTCGTCAAGGAAAACGCTCCCACCGTGATCAGGGTGTCGTGGAATACCGTGACCACGGCAGCCAGCCCATAGATCCATTCGAAGCGGAACCACAAGTAGACCAACATGCCAAGCAGCGAATACAAAATCGCCAACTCGGCCTGCCGCTGCAGTTGTGCTCCTACCTGAGGGCCAACGATTTCGACGTTGCGGACCCCGAAGTTCGACAGGAAGAAGTCTTGCTGCAATATTGCTACGACCTCGGGAGGGGCCGCAGCTTTCAGCTCATCAAAGGAGCTCAGCACGCCGCCTTTGGTCCGGTCGCGGTAATTCACGATCGCGCGTGCGATGGCCGTGTAGCGCTCGTTGGCGTCGGTGCCCGGATGCAGCGGGTCCTTGTCCATCAGGTAATTGAAAATTGTCAAAGAGCTGGCGTTATTCAGGTCCGGCTTGCCCTCTGGAGTACTGGTCTCCAGCGCGTTGATGATCTGGGTTTTGCCCTTGTCCAGCGCCTGCTCGCTGGTTTCTTTTTCGTCCAGCGCAATCAGCACTTCGTTGTTGCTGGGCGGACCATAGCGCTGAATTCGTGCCCGGTTCAGCCCAACGCGGTCCAGAGACGCGCGGATGTGATTGTCATCGGGCGTCCCCACGAACTTGACGTACACCAGCGTGCCGCCCCGGAAGTCTACACCTAAAGGGATGTGATGCCAAAAGAGCATGGACAGCACACCCGCGACGCTGAAGACTAGGGAAAAGGCGAGAAAATACCACTTTTTCCCGAGAAAATCTATGTCTGGATTGCGAAAAAATTCCACGCGGTCGTAAACCCCTCTCAAGCTCTCGAGGTTTCAAAGTTCCGAGTTTCGGAGTCTTTGTCCCGGCAGACCTTGGAACCTCTGGAACTTTGAAACCTAAATGCTTAGTGCTTCGCCGCGCTGCTTGCGGCTCAACAGCCAATCAAAAATTACGCGCGACACAAATACAGCCGTGAATAAGTTGGCTAGCAGACCAAAGGTCAGCGTCACGGCAAAGCCTTTCACGGGCCCGGTGCCGAAGATGAACAGGATCGCGGCTGACACAATCGTAGTCACGTGCGTATCCACGATCGTGATCCAGGCATGACTGAAGCCCTGTTCGACCGCTGAAGGCGGCGTCTTGCCGTTGCGCAACTCTTCCCGGATGCGCTCGAAGATCAGGACGTTGGAGTCCACGCCCATGCCGACGGTGAGAATCACACCCGCAATTCCCGGCAGCGTGAGCGTAGCTCCGAAATAACCCATGAACCCAAGCAGGATGATCAGATTCAAAATCAGAGCCAGGTCGGCATTGACTCCCGCGCCGCGGTAGTAAACCAGCATGAAGATGAGGACGGCCAACATGCCGATGATGGCCGCGCGGACTCCGGCGCGGATCGAGTCTGCGCCCAACGAAGGACCCACCGTGCGCTCTTCGAGGTACTTGATGCTGGCCGGCAAGGCTCCGGAATTCAGGATCAAGGCAAGGTCCTTTGCCTGCTGGTCAGTGAAGCGGCCTTCAATGACTCCCTGGTCTCCAATCTGGCTCTTGATCACGGCAACCTCCATGACTTTGTTATCCAGCACCACGGCCAGGTAGTCGCCGACGTGCGCCCCAGTGAAATCCGAAAAGCGCTTTCCACCCTCTGCGGTCAGGAAGAACTCGACTTCTGGCATGTTGGTCTGCGAATTACGGCTGACCCGGGCTTCGCGCAGATCGTGTCCCGCGACCGCAGAGACGCGGGAAATGAGGTAGACCACGTCTCCTGAATCGGATGGGTCGGTGCTCCCGATGCTGCGGCCGTGCAGCAGAACTGTGTTGGGAGGAAGCACACCGCCGTTGGCTTCAAGCGCGGCCTGCTCATTCGCGTAAGGGGCACCGTTGTTCAGCGCCTGCCGGACCTCCAGCATGGCGGTCGATTGCATGATTTCTTTTACGCGGGCCGGGTCATCCACGCCCGGCAACTGGACCAGAATCTGATATTGCCCGAGGCCGTGTTCCTGAATGACGGGCTCGCTGATGCCCAGTTTGTCCACGCGATTACGGATGGTTTCGATAGCCTGTGCCACCGCCCGGTTCTTCAAGTCCGCGAGAGCGGTCGGCTTCATAGCAAGGGTCCAGGTGTTCTGGGCCCCGGATGCGGCGTCGTATTCCGGCAGGCGATCGGTGATCAAGTTGCGAAGGTCCGAACTTACCTCGGGGGGCACGCCCTTGATAACAATCTGTTCGGGATGATTTACCGGGTCGGGCTTGCTGATCTCCGTGTAATTAATCTTGCGCTTGCTGAGGCTTTCCTTCAGCCGTTCAATCGCCCGGTCGGTATCTGCGTTCACCGCGTCGTTGACTTGCACTTGAAGGATCAGGTGCGTCCCACCCTTCAGGTCGAGGCCCAGGTGAATGCGCTCGGTAATGGATTGTACGACTCCCGCTCCCGACCAGCTCTGAGGAATGCCGATGAGCCCGAAGAAAAATACCAGCAGCGTTGCGATGATGAGGATCAGTTTCCAACCCAGATTCTTGTTCATGACTGATTATGATTCCCGTCGCGCCGGCGGCGGGCCGGCTTCACTCCTTATTTGGTCGTTTCTTCGGCAGCGGTCGTCACCGACACAATGGAAGCCTTCGTGACTTCCAGCTTCAAATTATCCGGAGGCACCCGCAGGGTTATCGCGTCGTCCTTCATGGCGAAAATGGTCCCGCGCAGGCCGCCGCTTGTTACTACCTTATCGCCGGTCTTCAGGGTGTCGAGCATAGCCTGCCACTTCTTCTGGCGCCGTTGTTGCGGCAGGATAAGCAGAAAGTAGAAGACGGCGAATATAAGGAGGAGAGGGGCAATGCCGAGCCAACCGAATCCTCCCGAGGACGACTGCCATAGCGCCGCTCCTACCAGCTTTTCTGCCACCATAAGTTTGGGCAAACATGAAAGCTTGCGGAACCCTTCCCCTGCTGCCAACCGGGCCCTTACTAATGGACTCCGAGCCCCTCGATTTGACTGCGGGATTCTTACTCTTTCAGGCCGGATGTTCCTTCAATTTCAGGCACGTACGGGGATGCCTAAGGTTTCGGTGCAGATCGGACACCAGAAAGAAAACTAGCCTTTTCCCCAAGTGCAATAGAATGACGTACCCTCCCGATAGTGTCAAGGTAGAAGCTCAGGTTGTGGACGGTGTTCAAAACCTGGGCCAACACTTCATTGGACGCGTAGAGGTGACGCAAATAGGCGCGCCGGTAGCGCGTACAAACCCGGCACGCGCAGTTCGGGTCCAAGGGGCCATCGTCGCCCGCATAGCGGGCCTGCTTGATCGAGATCTTGCCCTCGGACGTAAATAGCAGCCCATGCCGGGCCGCCCGTGTGGGCAACACGCAATCCATCATGTCGATGCCGAGATTCGCGTACTCGGCAATTTCCTCTGGAGTTCCCACCCCCATCAGATAACGGGGCTGGTCGGAGGGGAGGTGTTCGACGGTGGCTTCCACGATCTCTCGAGTAACAGTTCGTGGTTCACCGACACTTAGGCCCCCAATGGCATACCCGGGAAAGGCAATCTCGACGGTCCGCTCGGCCGATTCTTTGCGGAGTTTGGCATCCATCCCACCCTGCACAATCCCAAAGAGAGCCTGGGTGGCTGGGCAGCCGGGGGCGGCTGCCCCGACATGGGCAGGGGCAGAGCCTTCATTTTCCGGTTTCCCGTTTATAGCATGGTTCTTGCCCGAAACTTGCACCTCGAAACTTGAAACTTTCTTGGCTCCGTACTGGGCACTGGGGGCTGGGGATTGCCGCCCCCACGGCACTTCGTGTCTATGTTCTGCAAAATATTTTTTCGACCGCTGCCCCCAGCGCAGAGTCATCTCCATCGACTCGCGCACCCGAGCCGGCTCGGCAGGGTATTCCGTACACTCGTCAAAGGCCATAATAATATCCGCCCCTAGCCCGATCTGGGCTTCCATCGCGCTTTCCGGACTGAAGAAATGCGAGGAACCGTCGAGATGCGATCGGAAAGTCACTCCCTCTTCGGTGACCTTCCTCAGCTGGCTGAGGCTGAACACCTGAAATCCGCCCGAATCCGTGAGAACGGCTCGTGGCCAGGACATGAATTGATGCAGACCGCCCAGTCTTCTGACCCGCTCCACGCCGGGCCTTAAGTAAAGGTGGTAGGTATTGCCGAGCAAAATCTGTACACCAAGATCCTCGAGCACATCCTGGGGGACGCCCTTGACCGAGGCCAGTGTACCTACGGGCATGAACACGGGCGTTTCGATTTCCCCATGCGGTGTAAGCAAACGCCCGGCGCGGGCGGCACCCATCGTGGATTCGACCCGAAACTGAATGGACATTGTCTGGAATTGTAGCTCGGGGACGTATCCACGGGTCGGCGGGCGAGTACGCACGCAGGATGCCGGCGCGCTACAAAAACCCTCCCGGTGCGCCTCCCCGGAAACCTTCACTCTCGAATCCTGACGATCTCACCGCTAATCCTGCCGGCTTTCATCATCAACTTCCCTATCGTAATCGGCAGGCGGAAGCGCTTCGGACCTGCGCTCCCTGGATTGAAGTAGAGCACGCCGTGCCGGGTTTCCTGCTTAGGCATATGCGTATGCCCAGATATGACCACGGAAAACCCTGCTGCCTCCGGTTGGAGCTCGAGAGTCTTCAAATCGTGCAGGATATAAATCGACGCGCCTTCAACTTCGAGCACCTCGGTCTCGGGAAACCGGCGCGCCCAGTGTTCGCGGTCCACGTTGCCGCGCACCGCTGTGACCGGCGCGATCTCGGTCAGCGTTTTCAGGATGCCGGGGTCGCCGATGTCCCCGGCATGAATGAGGTGATCCGACCCCTGCAGCGCCTCTAACGCTTCCTGTCGCAGTAATCCATGCGTATCAGAAATGACGCCGATGGTGACTGCTCTTGACATGAGATGCCGGGCCCGACCACCGTCAGCTCGCGCGGTCGGTCATCATGCGATTCACCTCAGCATGGGACGGCGCTCCTTCAAGTGCCACGTAGGTTCCGGCGGCCTTCAGTTCTTCGGCTATCCTTCGCATCAAGCCAAGCGTCGCCCGCATGGGCGCTGACCCGAGGCTCACTCGCGCCACCCCTAGCTTCTCCAATTCCAAGATAGAGGGAAAACCGGGGCCGGCCAGAATGTTGACCGGAACCTTCAGTGCCGCGACAGAACGTGCGATGGTGTCGGCATCGCGCAGGCCGGGAATGAAAATGCAGTCTGCCCCGGCATCTTTGTAGGCCACCGCCCGCCGTACCGCCACGTCATAACGCTTTTCCGGATCGCCCACCTGGTTTAGGTACACGTCGGTGCGAGCATTGAGCACGATAGGGATATCCGAATCGGCGGCCTCTTCCCGAATCGCTGCGATTTTTTCCAGCTGCAGCGAGAGGTCGACGAGAGGGTTGTCGGCGTCCTCCCTTCCATCCTCCAAGTTCAGCCCTACGGCACCTGCCTGGATTACGCCTCGGGCGGTGAACGCCGCATCCTCCGGGCGATCTCCGTAGCCGGCCTCCACGTCGGCTGTCACCGGCACTTTCACTGCACCCGCGATTCTCGCCACGACCGACAGCATCTCCTGGCGCGAAATTTTCTGCCCATCCGGATATCCAAGCGTATACGCCACCCCGGCGCTGGTGGTCGCAAGGGCGGGAAATCCGGCATCCTCAACCATGCGCGCGCTCGAGACGTCCCACACATTGGGCAAAACCAGAGTTCTCGGTCCACGGTGCAATCTAAGAAACTGGATGGCCTTACTTCTCTGTTGATCGATGTTGCGCCCGAGTTCCGTTGGGGGTGGCTGCATGATGCAAATCCCAGTGGAAGGATCCGCTTGGATTAGATCGTCCCATGCCCAAATAAGTTTCGGCCAAAGGCGGCCACGGATTGATCGGATTCGACCACTCACCCTCCATCAAGTCTGGTCTCGGTACGGGCGACTCGGTACGGGCCGCTTTCTCTTCATCTTCTCCAGAAACTTTCCCGCGCTTACTACGGCGCGGGTCACCCTTCCTCGCCCAATCTCCCGCACCTCATCACGAGCGGTGACCTGCAAAACGTAAAATCGCCCGCGCAATGATTCCAGTACGGCCTCGGCTTTAATCCGCGCTCCCACCCCGCTCGCCGCCCGATGCTCGACGTTAATGGCCGTGCCGACCGTAATCTCATCGCCTTCGCAATACGGCTGGAGCGCGTTGAAAGCAGCCGTTTCCATCAAGCGGATCATGTCCGGCGTCGAGTAGACGGGCGGCAGCTTGGGGTGGTACGCGGTGAGCGTGTGTTTGAACTCGACGGTCTGCTCCATCTCGCCACGGGCACCGACAGGAACTGATTTTGCCATTTTCGTTCTCCTGAAGCTGTTGCGGAAAATGCCGGAAAATCGGAAGGGGGAATCTGCCCCCGCGGCACGGAGACACGGGGTTGGGAAAAGAAACACGAGGATCCTTCGCTGCGCTCAGAATGACCTGATTGTTGTCGGGTACAATCCATCCTTCTTATGAATTGCCCGTCTCGCTCGCCGACAACTACACTATATCTATATCGCGGTACACGACAGGAGACTTCATGCCCTTGAAAGTTGGCGACATGGCGCCTGATTTCGAACTTCCCGCCGTGGAAGGGGAACGCCCGTTGGTAGTTCGTATGCGCGAGTACCGCGGCAAGCAGAACGTCGTACTTGCCTTCCATCCTCTCGACTGGACGCCCACCTGAGCGGCGCAGGTGCCAGCGCTCAGCTCCGCCCGGGAGAAGTTCGCTGCGCTCAATGCCCAGGTTCTGGACATCAGTGCTGATTCCACCGTCAGCCACGTGGCCTGGCAGAAGAAAGAACTCGGCACCGTCAACATCCCAATGTGTTCCGATTTCTTTCCCCACGCCGACGTGACCAAGCAATTTGAGATTCTGCGGGAAGGCCCGCCCGTGCCGGGAATTTGCGAGCGTGCCGTGTTCATTGTCGACAGGAACGGCAGAATTACGTTCGCAAGAGTCTATCCCCTCGACCAGGTGCCGAACGTCGATGAACTGTTGAACGAGGTCAAGAAAGCAGAGGCGTAAAGATTGGACATTGCCCTGCCGCCACAGCGGGACCGTGGAACGGGAGGGTAAAAGAAGAGCCGGCAGGACCTAGCATAGCGCGACCGAGCTAAGCCGTACGCCTGTGCCGCCGTCCTTTAGGCGACTCGATTTGGGTAACCCCACCTTCTTTTGAATCTTTTGAATGATTCCCTTTGCCGACCTGCTTGGAATGATCTTTTTTGGTGACCCTTGCGGGTTCCACGCGTTTGGTGACCTCTGCGGGTTCCACGCGTTTGATGACCTCTGCGGGTTCCACGCGTTTGATGACCTCCGCGGGTTCCACGCGCTCCACAATGACCTCCTCTTCAGTCGGAACTTTTGAATCGAAGAGTTGTCCCATGTACTTGTCCTTGCACCTGGTTGAGCAAAAATGGACAGCCAGGGGCAGGACGGCACGGTCTCGCTCCCAGTCGGCCAGAATCGTCGCTTCCCGCCGAACAGCTGTGTAGCCGACGGTCTCTGCCGCGATGCCCAGAATCCAGGCCTCCTGCGGTCCTTTCAGACGCGAACACCAGTCACACGAAAACCGGATCATGGTTACCTCCCCGACTAGTATCGCCAACCAAACAATTGGTTTCCATCGGGTGAAGGCTGTACCAATGTTCGGCTGGGTTACATTACATCGCAAGGATTCGTTAGATCGGAAAGAGCGGAACGTTCGCGCGAGGCGTCTTGCTAAGCGAGGGCGATTCTGAACGGCCTTATTAAATGAAGCTTTTCAGCGCGGCAAGCAGCGCCGCGATGTCTTCCGCCGAATTGTAGAAATGGCAAGAGACTCGGACACCGCCGACATTGGATGTGTAGCGCACCGATACCAGAATCTTGTTCTTCTCGAGCCGCCGCACGAGCCGAACGTTCTCTTCGGCGGAACCGGCTGAGAAAGTAATGATGCCGGAGCGATTCTCGGGCGCCCGAGGAGTGACGACCTTTACGGGAAGGGAATCGAGACCAGTGAGCAGTTGGTCGGTAAGGGCGACGATGTGCTCCGCGATCTCATGCTGGCCCAGCTTGTCGATCAAGTTCAAGGAGGCTGCCAATCCCACAGCCCCCGGATAGTTCGCAGTCCCACCGGTCTCAAAACGGCGAGCGGTATTCACCAATTGATAGTCACCTAGGGGCGTGATGTTTGGCGTTTGAAAGTATTCCCCCCAACCGCCGGGCGGATCCTGAATGCTCAAATATCCGGCGAGCGGAGGCTGTAGCTGGGAGAAGGCGGCGCGCCTGACATAGAGAAATCCGCAGCCAAATGGCGCATTCAGCCATTTGTGACCGCCACAGGCAAGGATGTCGACGGGAATCCGTCGGACGTCCAGCGGCACTGCCCCCAACTGTTGAATGGCGTCCACCACCAGCCGGATTCCGTGCTCCCGGCACAACTTGCTCAGTGCCTCCAGATCAGCCCGGTAGCCGTTGTTCCACTGCACGGTGCTGATGGCAATCACACGTGTGCGCGGTGTGATTCGTGCAGCAAAATCCTCGACTCGAGCCTCGCCGTTCTGATTGGGAACCACCTCGATCTCGATTCCGTCCTTTTTCCTCTGCACCCACGGCAGCGCGACTTCCAAGAACTCAAGATCCGAAATTAAGACGCGATCGCCACGTTCCAAAGGAATCGAAGCCGCCGCCAAGGTGAGGCCGTGTGTGGTGCTCTCTACCAACGCAATCTCGTCCGGATGGGCGTTGATCAGGCGGGCAGCCGCGGGGCGCGCTGCGGCGCGCATTTCATCCATGAAGATGTGGTGATGGGTGGAGGAGTCCAGCGGACAAACCATCGCCAGATCAAGAAACTTCTCGATCGCCTCGACAGCAGGACGTGGCGCAAGCGACACGCAAGCGGCATCCAGAAAGACCTTGTCGAAGAGCCCGGGAAAGTGCTGGCGAGCAGAGAGCATGGCTGCTGATTTAACCACACTGCTCAGCTCTGTGGCTTGCGCCAGAGTTACAAAGCGGCAGCCTGTTCTCGCCGCCGGGCCTGGATTTCGATGTACACGTTCACCAACGATACAGCGGCCGGGGTGACCCCCGGAATTCGCGAGGCGTGTCCCAAGGTGCGAGGCCGCACTTTGACGAGCTTCTCCTGCATCTCGCGCGAGAGGCCGCTTACGGAGCGATAGTCGAACCACTCTGGAATGGTGCGTTGCTCGGCTTTCTTCAGGCGCTCGATGGCGCGCTGCTGCTGTTGCAGATAACCGGCATACTTCACCTCCGTCTCTACCGACTTGAGTTCATTGCGAACTTCCCAAGGCAAATCCGCCGAGATGGCCGTGCAGCCGTTTCGCTCAAAGAATGCAGGATTCAATTCCCGAAGCACCGGCACAAGATGCTCGATGATCACCTCCGGCCGCCTCAGCAGCTGGGCGCAGCTTTGGCCAAGTGTTCCAGACAAATCCACCTGCGATGATTGAATAGGCGGAGCCAGTCCATCGTCAAAGTCCGTGTCGGGGCGAGTCTCCTCGGCGAGGCTCGCGGGGGGACGCCCGCCCTCGGCCGTCGTCCGGGCGAGCGCAGCTCGGCTTGCTTCTATTACTCCCTCGATCTTTTCCCGTATCTCCCCGCTAACTCTAGTCTTCTCCAGCAACTGCTTCATGGACTCAAGCCGTTCCTGCGTGGCCAGGAAATCTGCCCAGGCGACATCGGAGATAAGCCCTACGCGCCGTCCATGTGGGGTCAGACGCCGATCGGCATTATCAATCCTCAGGTGCAGCCTAAATTCGGCCCGCGAGGTGAACATGCGGTAAGGCTCATTCGTTCCCTTGGAGATCAAATCGTCAATGAGGATGGCGGTGTAGGCTTCGGTGCGATTCAGCACCAGCGGCGCCTCACCCTTCACCGTCAGCGCCGCGTTAATCCCCGCCATGATGCCCTGACAAGCCGCCTCCTCATAGCCGCTGGTGCCGTTGATCTGGCCAGCCAGAAAAAGTAGGGCAATCTTCTTGGTCTCGAGAGTGCGCTCCAGTTCGGTGGGATCGATGGCGTCGTATTCGATGGCATAGCCAGGGCGCATCATCTCCGCCGTCTCGAGACCCGGGATGGACTTAATGATGGCCAACTGAACGTCGATGGGCAGAGAAGTGCTCATGCCGTTCACGTAAATCTCGTGCGTGTTCAGCCCCTCGGGTTCCAGAAAAAGCTGGTGCGTGGACTTGTCCGGAAACTTAACGATCTTGTCTTCAATCGAGGGACAATAACGCGGTCCGATGGACTTGATCTGCCCGCTGTACATCGGCGAGCGATGCACATTCTCGCGGATGATGCGGTGGGTTTGCTCGGTAGTCCCCGCGATATAGCACGGCACTTGCGAGTCATGATGCGCCACCCGCTTGGTACGAAAGCTGAACGGCGTGGGATCGGGGTCGCCGGGCTGCAACTGAAAACGAGACCAATCGATAGTGCGGCCATCGAGACGGGGCGGCGTGCCCGTCTTGAGGCGGCAGCCACGCAGGCCTAGACCCTTCAACGCTTCCCCGAGCAGGACCGCTGGCGGCTCTCCGCTGCGGCCTGCGGGGTATTGCTGTTCCCCGCAGTGGATTACGCCGTTCAGAAACGTACCGGTCGTGATGACTACGGCGCCTGCCCGCACGGTACGTCCGTCGCGCAGCTTGATACCGACTACAAGCCGTCGCGGCCTCTGCTCCACCGAGCTTGGCTCGGCTGGACAGCCGAAGGCGGCTGTCCCTGCGTGGTCCGTGGAGTCTTCCACGATCAAGTCGGCGACTTCCGCCTGCTTGACTTTCAGGTTCGATTGAGACTCCAGCACCTCGCGCATCTTGAGCCGGTAGGCTTGCTTATCGCACTGGGCGCGGGGTGACCATACCGCCGGCCCGCGAGAGGTGTTCAGCAACCGGAACTGGATCCCAACCGCATCGGTGACTTCGCCCATAATGCCGCCCAGGGCGTCTACTTCGCGGACGAGGTGTCCCTTGGCAATGCCGCCAACCGCCGGGTTGCAGGACATCTGCGCAATCAGATCGATGTTGAGGGTGTAGAGCGCGGTCTTCAGGCCCATGCGGGCGGCCGCCATAGCGGCCTCGCACCCGGCATGCCCGGCACCGACCACAACGACATCGAACTGTTCGTTAAACGGCACGGATCAGCAGAACCCCACAGAGTTTTATTTTACGGCACTTAGCACGTGGCAGTTAGCGTTTGGCCCCTGACCCGCGTAGCGCTTCCCACAAAGCCAAGGGGCTAATTGCTAACAGCTCGGCACACCAAAATTAAAGGGCGACCTCGCGGCCGCCCTTCGTCGCAATGTGATTGGAGTGGTTTACAGAGCCTTAACGTTCTCCGCTTGCCAGCCCTTGGGGCCCTTCACGACGTCGAACTGCACCTGTTGACCTTCCTGCAGGCTGCGGAATCCGCTCGACTGAATGGCGGAGAAATGCACGAAGACATCCTCGCCATTCTGACGGCTGATAAAACCATAGCCCTTGGCATCGTTAAACCACTTCACTGTTCCTGTTTCCATTGTGTTGCTATTTCCTTTTATCTGATTTTGCGCTGATTCGAGAGCAGAGTGCTGCAGGCAGGTCACGCTGAGGGCAGAGTTACTGCTTACAACCGCTAAGATCAAACGCATGCCTATTCTACATAGATTGCGTTCAAATATCCATCTATGTTCCTGGGCAGAGTACCTCCTTAAGCAGTCAGGCGCCTGTTGTCGGGAGTCGGCAGGTCCCAGTTAAGACAAGTGAATCCAATAGATTACAAAAGAATTGCTGACTCCTGAGCCCTACGGAGTGATGAGCCGGCTACCTGCCTCTTGCGGCGCCCGAATGGCTGGTTCGGGAAACTGGCCGAAGAGGAAATCAAGGAAGGCCCGGGATTTCGGCCGGCCGGAGGTGCGCCCGTGCGCCAACCTGATCAGAAACACCAGGGCCTTGAGCACGTCTGAATCGCGCAGGGTGGAATACCCCAGATACCGCTGCTCCGCCTCGCGGAACTGCTCGAGCCGGTTCTTAACCTCCTCCGCTACGGTCTGCTGGCCAATTCCGGCAATGGGAGTTTGGTAGTGCAACCCGGAACTGATCAGGGTCTCATAGGTTTTCGCCATTGCGGTCAATGCGGCGATCAGGTCGCGGTCGTTCAGGCTGCGGTCCGCGCGCGCACTCTTGGCTAGCGCATAACTCAGTCCCATGAGCAGGTGTTCGCGGTCATAGATGAATTGCTCTCCAAACTCGACCTGAAGGAAGAGCTCCGCGTTTTTCAGTTCGTCGCTGGAGCGAGGCCGTTCATGCGCACGCGCCTGCTGCAAGTAGACGCACCCGCTCGGACAATCCAACGTCACCTCGCGCTGTGCTCCACAACACTGCGGACAAATTCGCCTGTGCACCGCGGGGCAAAAGCGCTTTTCTTTCCGCGTCTCGCAGATGGCGCAACTCACTGTCTATGGCTCCTGATTCATTATGACATGCCGGGACAGGCACACTCGCCCCTCGGGGGGAACATTCAAAGGCACTCGAAAGCCTGCTTCCAAGGGCCTTTTGTCAGCGCTACTCCCGAACAACCTGTTGTTATGCCCCCTTTCATGGTGCTACTCAAAAAAAACCGCAAAAAATGCGGGCTAAACGCTACTTTTCCACAGCGTCGCTGGTATAAGATGCCTTCGACCTCAGCACTACAAATTTTAGGAGGACTTCATGGCAGCTGGAATGACCAAGACTCAACTCGTCCGTCACCTGGCCGAGAAAACCGAGCTCAACAACAAGACTGCGGCGGCATTTCTCGAGCAGCTGGCCGACACAGCCATCAAAGAAACCAAGAAGAGCGGCATATTCGTTCTCCCCGGCCTCGGCCGCCTAGTGAAGGCGCACCGCAAGGCCCGCGTAGGACGCAACCCGCAGACCGGCGAACCCATTCAGATCAAGGCCAAGACGGTGGTGAAGTTCCGCGTCGCCAAGGCCGCCAAGGACGCGATCGCCCCCAAGAAGTAGTTTCGAGGAACAGAGTGGCTCGGACGGTTCTGCCCGCGCAAAAGGCCGGCGCCATGCCGGCCTTCTTTTTTGCAGTCGTGTAAAGGCATGCAAAGGCAGGTGTTGACCCGCTGCTTTCGCACTTGGTGGAGCAACGGACGTCCCGTCCGCTCTACTTACGGGCGAGGAAGCCCGTGCCTCCATGATCTATTTTCCGTACTGATTCTTCACCACCTCGCCGCCCTTCATCACAAACTTCACGTGCTCCAGCGTGGCCACATCTTTTAGAGGATCGCCGTCCACCGCAATGATGTCGGCGAATTTTCCTGGTTCCAGCGTCCCAATTCTGTCGGCCCAGCCCAGGAGATCCGCATCGTTCACGGTCGCCGACTGAATCGCCTGCAAGGGCGTCATGCCCAGCCGGACGTAGACCGCCAGTTCATGGGCATTCAGCCCGTGCGGATAGACTGCGGCATCGGTCCCTAGCCCGATTCTCACGCCCGCGGCGATCGCCTGTTTCGCATTGCTCTGTGCCGCATCGGAAACCATCTGCATCTTGCGCCGTGAGAACTCCGGCACATCACTGTGGGCGGCGTTTTCTCTGTGCCAATCGATGAGATAGAGGGTAGGCACGAGGTAAGTGCCATTTTTCTTCAGCGCGGCTATGGCGGCGCCATCCATGAGGTGACCGTGCTCGATCGAGTCAACCCCCGCATCCGATGCCCATCGCACGCCCTCGGCCCCGTGCGCGTGGGCGGCAACTTTTCTTCCCAGCCGGTGGGCTTCGGCCACGATCGCCTTCATCTCCTCGAACGTGAACTGCGAGGCATTGGGATCGTCGCCCTTGGACATCACGCCGCCCGTGGCGCAGATCTTGATGACGTCTGCGCCATACTTGATCACCTCGCGAACCTTGTGCTGGACATTCTCAATTCCGTCGGCGACACCGTCGCCCTGGGCATGATACTCGTAAGGCAGCAGGTTGTTGTCGCAGTGGCCCCCGGTTATTCCGAGAGGCGGGCCGCTGGCCACGATCCGCGGACCCGGCACATCGCCGGCATTGATGGCGTCGCGCAGGGCGATGTCGCTATAGCCGCTGGCGCCCACATTGCGCACCGTAGTAAAGCCGGCTTCGAGCGTGATGCGGGCGTTCTTGGCCCCGGTTAACGCCTCCCGAGGAGTTGAGATTCCCAACCGCGAATAGCCCGCTCCGCCGGGGTCGAAGGTCAAGTGCGTGTGCGCATCAATCAGGCCCGGCAAGACTGTGGCATTCGAGAGGTCGACGGTGACGGCCTCCGGGGCTGCCTTCGCCTGCGAGGCTGGATCTACGCTGACAATCTTGTCGCCTTCGATCACGATCGTCTGATCCGCCAGCATCTTGCCCCCCTTCACATCGAGGAGATGGCCGGCGCGAACCATTACGCGCTTAGTCGGCGCTGGCGTCTGCGCAACGGCAGCCACGCTGGCAATCGCAACTGAGCACACGACTACACTTCTGAATGCCTTGCTCATGTTCACCTCTTTTGGATTTGAAGGATAGTTAACTGAGAGTGATCTGGTTATGCCGTCATCTGTCCAGGGCCCGCGGTAGAGAGGGGGGCTTGCCGCGTTTCCCGATTGCGTCAGATACCCCCCACCCGAGGCGGGGAAGCACTGGAGAAGGGGACCGCCGAAAACCCCTTAGCCCCCGGGCCCGTCATTTGCCACGTATTGCTCCAGCGAATCCAGTTCCTGGCTGAGATCGTCGATGCGCCACTCCAACAGATTTCGTATGGATAGGATGCCCAGCAATTTCCCATTGTCATCGGCGACCGGCAAGTGACGGTAATGACGCTCGACCATGGTGGCCATAGCTTCGCCTGGTCTGGTAGAGAGCGTAGCCAGCACCACCGGGGTGGTCATCAACTCGCGGACCGGGGTATGGGCCGGATCTCGCCCGCTGAGGGACATTTTCATCAGCACGTCGCGCTCGGTGAAAATTCCCGCCACGCGGCCGTCTAGGTCGATAACACCCACCGCGCCGACGTGCCGGTTTAGCATCATGCCGATGGCGTCAGCAACGCTTGCCTCCAGCCGGACGGCTGCCGGCTCGGGATCACATAATTCCAGAAGAGTCATAACTACCTCATTGGGTTGGATGCGGCATTATGACTGGTATGCCGTTCCTGTCAAGGGGTGATCCCTAGCCTCCCTAGCCTCCCTAGCCTAGCCTCCCTGGCCTGGTCTGGCTCCCCTAGCTCCGCTCAGGGATGCCAGCCCTAGCCTAGCGGGACCATATACTTGCTTTTGCGTTCCCGGCCCTTCCGTGCAGGGTTTTCCTGTTCCGCCGCCGCACGGTCTCGGCGAGCTCGATGCGGTATCGACAGTGGGGCCCGATCTCCGA